>Ga0114922_10002590_pt1 | contig 16931 bp, 8 predicted proteins | sample AartaG_FD_100975 | JGI IMG/M metagenome (GOLD analysis project Ga0114922, IMG submission 100975) | Deep subsurface microbial communities from Aarhus Bay to uncover new lineages of life (NeLLi) - Aarhus_00045 metaG | ecosystem: Environmental > Aquatic > Marine > Oceanic > Sediment | place: Aarhus...
GGCGCCTGCGATCGGAGCGTTAAAAGTTGCCCCGATTCCAGCGGCTGCCCCTGCTGCGACCAGTGTTCTCAATCCCCTTTCCTGAATTCGGAATAATCGACCGATCGAGGATGCGATAGTGGAGCTGATCTGGACGATAGGGCCCTCCCGGCCTACCGATCCTCCAGAGCCTATGCAGATGGAAGAGGCCAATGCCTTGATGGCTACGATTTTTGTCCGGATCCGTCCCCCACGGAGTACGAGGGATTCCATTATCTCCGGGACACCATGTCCTTTGGCTTCCCGGGCACCGTAATAGATGAGAGGACTGATAAGAAGGGCACCGGCCGCAGGAATCAGGATGGTCAAATACCAAGGCTGGCTAGCGACGGCAGACATGATACTCTCTGCCCTCCAGAAGAGGTTTTGGAAAAATTGTATCATGAGTTTGAACAGGATGGATGCAAAACCTGCCACAAGACCCACAAGGACAGCAAGCAGAGTCAGGCGGATGTGCTCACTAAAATCGCGGTCTTTAAAGTGGAATTTCATCTAATTTCTCAAACTGTAAAGGCTATTATAAAGGAAAAACAAACTAAAAAAAATGAATTCAGCCTGGATTATTCATAAAAAATGCCTATGGATATTAAATGATTCTTTTTTAGTAATTTTAAAAGCAATGTCAGAATAATTATCTGAGATTGCTGAGGTATAAAAAGGATAGGCATTTTTTATGAATAGTTCAGGCTAAAAGAGTTTCAGTTGTCCTTGCGCCTCCTCCTCAACCGTATCTTGATCAAAAAGATTGATTTTTCCGAACTCTCCATCATGGCCTGGCACGATTTTGACATGGCCTTTTCTCATCCTGTCCACAGCGACACTCACCCGTTCCGGAGATAGGCGCGCCATTTCTTGGATCGGGACTTCGGTGAGGATCTTGTACTCGTTCCCAAATTCGTGGATAAACTTAAAATACATTTCCCAGACGCTTTTGCATTCGGATGTTTTGGATAGCGCCTGTGCCACGATTTCATTCAAAGGGATGAGGTGTTTGTACGGGATTCGGGTCGGTGGAAAATCTCCTTTCTCTCTGTCTGCCAAACTTTTCACTCGATGCATCACTCCTACGGTGAGCTTTTTTCCGCAGCGGGGGCAAATGTATTTGTGCTGAATGGTTTCTTGGGGTGAGAAGATCACTTCACATTTACGATGGCCGTCGTAGTGATATTTGCCTTCCTCAGGAAAGAACTCCACCGTGTGAAGAAACTTGTCGGGATTTTTGCTCTTGATTGCATCCACTAGAGCATCGTAGCTGAATTCCGTGTCGAATACATTGGATTCTCTGCCGATTTTCGGTGGGGAATGAGCATCGGAGTTGGACACCAATGTGTAGTTGTCGAGAGAGGATAGCCGCCAGTTCATCGATGGGTCGGACGACAGGCCCGTCTCTAGCGCGAAGATAAACGGTGTCGTCTCCTCAAAGCACTCTTCGATCGTATCGAAACCCGAGTTGGCCCCGAACAGAGAAAACCAAGGCGTCCATATATGAGCTGGGATGACCACACAACTGGGACAATTGTTTGCCACAATTTTCACGAAATCTTTGGCATCAAGCCCTAGGATGGGCCGTCCGTCCGAGCGCAGGTTTCCTATACTCGAGAGTTTGCTGTTCAGCTTGTCGACGGATTCGAAATCGGGTGCCAGCACGAGGATGTGAATCTTTCGGACCTTTCCCTTCTTAGAGTAGATAAAACTGATCTCTGCGGTCAGGATGAATGAGACCTCTTCTTTGGAGATTCCGATGTTTTGGAGATATTCGTTCTTCTGAGGGAGGATGTTTTTTAGATGGAAAAATCCGTTTCCTGTGGGTGCCAGCTTTTCTTTTGCAAGAAAAAGCCATTCCGGGTGAGTGAAATCTCCTGTGCCTAGTAAAGAAATCCCTTTGATTTTAGCCCAGTATGCGAGTGTGTCGAACGAGGTATTCCGAGAGGTGGCTCGTGAAAATTTGGAATGGATGTGGAGATCGGCCACATACTTCATTTTGTGTTGTTCCAAGTTTATAAAAATATCCCGTGACTTTTCAAGAAAATACTTTGGCAAATGGAAAATAAATCCCGATTTTCACATGACTGCTTTCATATGAGCCAGGGACTGGGGATCTTAGTCCAGATTGGATAAGGCTTTTTATCATTTCTTAAAAATGCTAGAATGTAACGTAAGAAGGCCAATCTTTGAATACTTGATCTTAAGAGCTTATATTCTGAGTTTTTGAATAAAAAGATATGATCATGAGTTACGAAAAGAATTATTTTAGCGAAGGGAGACTGTCGTGAGAAATAACCAGATGATTTTAAAAATTGTTGCAAATTCCTGTCTTGTCCTGTTTGCTTTCAGTTTGATCTACTGTGGAGGTGGCCCAAAGATCGACCTTGATCCCGCGAGTAAAGATTTTTATGAAACTGCCCGTTTGATCATGACAAAAATGGAATCCAGGATATTCAAACACCTTCCCGATAAAGAGTCGAGGGAGGAATTCATCGAAGAATTCTGGGCAAAACGCGATCCTGATAGAGAAACGGAAGAGAATGAGTTCAAGGAAGAATTTTTCCGCCGGATCGAGTATGCCAACTCCCGTTTTTTAGAGGGACCTCCGGGTTGGAAAACCGACAGAGGAAGAATACACATTTATTTTGGCCTACCGGATAGAAGGGACGGGAATCCGATGAGTAACCAACCTGGCTTGAGGGGATGGATCTTGTGGATTTATTATCGGTACGGGTTTGCCGTGTATTTTTTCGATCGGAGAGGGGATGGCCAATACAATATCGAGCCGACACCAGCAGAGCTGGGGGGAGGACTTATCGGAGATTTTACCTATGCTATGGATCTGGCTAAACTGGGATTTCTTCCTCAGCAAGATAGCATGATCGATCAGTTCGTGAATTTTGACTTGGACTATGATAAGCAGAACGAAGAATTTCTGGTTTCGATCCCTACAGAGGCGCTGGTTTTCGAGGAGGAGGATAGTCTCCTCAAATTGGATCTGGAATTTGAACTATTCATTTACAGGGATGAAACCGGCAATAAGGAAAAAATGCAGCACACCGAGCATTTCGAAACCACAGAAGAAAATATCCTGGATCGGGATGAAGTCGTGTTTTCGATTCCGAAGGAGTTGGCACCGGGAAAATATTTCGTCGATGTGATTGTCACGGTGAAACCGGATGTCGGCAAGGTGAGGAAAATTTTTAACATCAAGGTCTGAGAAAAGCAAATTCCCCAGGATGACTGAGAACTCAGCAAAAACCCTCCCGATTCTTTTTGCCTTGATGATCCTCTCTGTGTTTTTGCATGGCGATCAAATCAAAGAAAAGGATCTTCCCCCGAAATTCAGAGATTGGCTGAAACTTGTGAACTACATCATCCGGCCGGAAGAAAAAGATGTTTTTATGCAACTTGCAAACGATCGAGAGAGAGAGATTTTTATCCAAACTTTCTGGAAACAAAGAGATCCAACTCCCGGCACTCCGGAGAATGAGTACAGAGAGGAGCATATCAAGAGATTTGATTATGCCAACGAATATTATAGAAGGGGTTCACCACGCGAAGGGTGGATGACAGATATGGGGAGGTTCCATATCATCCTGGGTTCTCCGGTGAGCATTGAACGCTTCGACAACCAGAAAGGTCTCTACCCAGTGCAGGTCTGGTACTATTATGGGGAAAAGGAGAAAGGCCTCCCAACCCATTTTGGTATCGTGTTTTTTAAGAGAGTTGGGGCAGGAGAATACAGGCTGTACGACGCGCTTTCCGATGGACCTGCCACGTTGATGATCGAAGGCAGGGAGCTCGACCCATTTGCTTATCGAGAAACATACGAAAAGCTTTATGAGCTTGCACCCACTCTGGCCCTGGTGTCCCTCTCCATGGTTCCGGGAGAAATCCCGTTCAATTACCAGCCTTCTCCCCGCAATAACATCATCATCGCCGATATCTTGGAATCGACAAAAGAGGATGTCAATCCGGTATACGCCACACATTTCCTGAGCTATAGAGGCATCGTCAGCACGGATTACCTGACGAATTACATCGAGAGCGATGCCGAATCTGGCTTGATAACGGATCCGGTGATCGGCCTGAATTTTTTACATTTTTTGATCGTACCCAGGAAAATCTCTGTGGATTATTACGAGCCCAGGGACCAGTTCTTCTGCAACTTCACTTTGAATGTCAACTTGAGAAAGGGCGATGATACCGTTTTTCAGTATTCCAAAGAGTTCCCGTTTTATTTTTCCCAGGATGAACTCGACAAGATAGAAGCGAGCGGTCTGGCTATCGAAGACACGTTTCCTGTGGCCGACGGTGAATACAAGCTGACTGTTCTGCTGATGAATTCTGTGGGGAAGGAATTCACGGTTTATGAGAGAGATATTGAGATCCCTGAGGGATCGAGCGAATCGCGCTTGATGGGCCCGTTTCTGGGATACCGCTTTCGAAATTATGCCTTAGATGTGCACATTCCCTTCAAAGCTCTGGAGAGCAAGCTGGCGATGGATCCCAAAAAAACCTTTGGTGTAACCGATACCCTTGCCATTCTTTTTTTGGTGGACAATGTGAACCAGGATCTCTGGGAATCGGGAAGAGTCGAGATTCAGATCCAGGGACTGAGAGAGGCTGAGCCGACGGAAAAAAAGCTAACTTTTTTGCTGAAAAACTCTCCTTATAGAAAGATATTGAAATTGACCCACGTGCTTCCGACTCGAGAACTTTCCCCGGATTATTATGATATCCATATCAAGTTGATCGACGGCGAGGGGAATATAATCGATAACAAGGTAAGCCATTTCGTTCTTTCTGCAGCAGATGCCGTAGCCCATCCGACAGCTTATGCCAAAGGGATTCCTCTGGCTCATAGTTATGCCTATTATTACATGCTGGCATCCCAATTCAGAAAGACGGGTCGGTTGAAAAAAGCTGAGGATCTTTATGAGAAGGCCTTCGGAATGAATCCTGGCTACAAAAAAGGATTGCTGGAGTATGCCCAATTTCTTTTCGAATCCCAAAAGTTGCTGGAATGCTTGGATTTGGTCGAAAATATCAAGGACGAAAAAGATCTGCAGTTCGATTATTTTTTTATAAAAGGTAGTGCGTATATGGGGATGCAGGAGTATGGGCAAGCCATCGCAAACCTGGAGGAAGGAAATAAAATCTACAACAGCGACACTTCCCTCCTCAATTCCCTTGGGAACTGCTACCACAAAACCAACCAGAGAGAAAAAGCGTTGGAGGTCCTCAAGGCATCCCTTCGGCTGAATCCCCGGCAAGAAGAAATCCAAAAACTCGTTCAAGAAATAGAAAAAAACATTCAATTATTTGAACATTTGGATTGTTTCTGATACAATTTCTTGGATTTGAACCCACTTTTTCTTTTTTTATGCAGGGGTCAGCTTTTTTGAAATGAGGCTAACTCGCTTATATCACTGTAGTTAGCCAAAGTGTAGAAAAATACAAATGGGTGGTCGAATATGGCATAAATATTGCTTATTGAAATGAAAGAGATATAGTGCATGTCCCAAAATGATAAATAAGAAATCTCGACATTCAGGGGGTGCTTATAAGAAAGACATAGAAAAAAAAGCATCGGGTGGAGTGAAATTCTCACTCCAGGGATTAACGGATCTTACCCCTTTTATTAGGGAATAAGGAGGAAAATTTGAAAAAACTACTTACCATTGTAGCCGTTCTTCTTCTAATTGGTGTGTTTGTTTCCGCTCAGGATATGGGTGCCATCAACGGCAAAGTGATAGATGAAGATGGCGTGCCACTTCCTGGTGTAAGCGTGACTTTGACCGGCGGCAGGATTGCGATGATGAGCACTATCAGCTCTGAGGCCGGAAACTTCCGGTTCTTGAGTCTTCCCGGTGGCGAAGACTACATGTTGAAACTGGAACTCAGCGGATTCAAGACATTCACTCAAGAGAAACTCAATGTTTCTTTCGGCCGTGATGTAACAATTAACGTTACGATGGAGCAAACAGCTCTTGAGGAGGAGATCACGGTCATCGGGCAAACCCCTGTCATCGATACAAAAAGAACGCAGGTGGGCGTGAACATCACCGAAGAGATGATCTATAGCCTGCCAAATGCCCGTAATCCGTGGGTGATCATGTCGCTCGTGCCAGGGATGCTGATCAGCAAGGAAGACGTGGGCGGAAACGAAGCGGGACAGCAGTCCGGTTACACCGGTCACGGAAGCATAGACAATGACCAGACCTGGAGCATCGATGGTGCCAACATCACGGACCAATCCGCATTGGGATCAGCCCCTGCCTATTTGAACCTATCCAGCTATGAGGAGCTGCAGATCAACTACGGCAACAACGACGTCAAATCCCAAACGGGCGGCGTGCAGCTCAACTTTGTTAGCCGCCGCGGCGGCAACAACTTCTCGGGCAACTTTTTCCTGGATGTTTCGGAACAAAACTGGGGGCAGGCTTACAACGGCACTCCTGAGCTGGAAGAGCTGTACCCGACCTATAATCCGGGAATCTCGCGGGTCTATCTGTATGGTGTCAACTTTGGCGGGCCGATCGTCAGAGACAAGGCATGGTTTTACGGTTCTTTCGGTATCCAAGATATCAATGCCCGGAATATCGATGCCACTACGGATTCCACCTGGCTGATGTCAGGCTATGCCAAACTCAACTTCCAGGTCACCAGTAGCACAAGGGCAGAGTTGTTCTTCGAATACGACGACAAACTCAAATGGGGCAGAAACGATTGGTTCGAGCTTGGTTCATGTGAAGCTGACCTCCGTTGGAACCAGGATGGTCCGGGATATATCTGGAAAGGCGAACTGGAACAGATGTTCGGCGACCTATACTTGAACGCCAAGCTCCTGTATATCGACATGTCCTTTTTCCTGCACCCGTATGAGAGTACCTTAGGGAAACCTCTGTCCATCCTCTATTATCCCACTTACTTTGTCACAGGCGCCCTGGACGATTACGGGACCACGCGGACGAACACCAATCTCAACCTGACAGGAAGCTATTTTGCCGAAGAAGTTCTCGGCGGAGATCACGAGATCAAGTTCGGTGTGGACTATCTTGTCTCCACCGTAAGCAGCTACGATTATTACCAGGGAAACATCTACCTTTATTACTATGAACCGGATGATTTCTTCACAAGCGGAGAGTACTGGGAGGGAGAGGTCCGGAGAGATGTGAACGTCAGCTACTGGTTACGCCGGTACTCCGCGTTTATCCAGGACACCGTAACCTTCGGGAAGCTGAGTGTCAACCTGGGACTCCGGTACGACAACGAGACCTCCCAGGTAAAGGACCAGGCTGTGCCAGGGTGTCCGTTCCTGCCTGATCTCTTGCCCGCACTCTCGATCTCCAGTCTCGATCCCGGTCAAAGCTGGACAACGCTGTCTCCAAGGTTAAGCTTGATCTACGACATCGCCGGAGACGGAAAGAATGTCTTCAAGGTCAACCTGGCCCGATACGGTTCACAGGAAGGATTCGGCATGGCCGATTTCCTCAACCCGATGGGGTGGTCAGGAATCGGTGTGTACTGGGATGATTTGAACGGAGACGATCTTGTGACCAATAACGAGCTCTTTGGAGAGGATGAGGATGGAAACCTGGCGGCTCCTACAGCGGACACGATTCTTTGGGCCTATGGAACCAACCTAGAAAACCCGACGGATATTAAGCCTTCTAACAGGATAGACCCGAAATTCAAATCCCCGAAGTTGGATGAGCTCAGCATTTCCTTCGAGAGAGAAGTTGGCACCGACTTTGCCGCCCGCCTAGAATTTTTCTACAAAAGGGCCCATAGCGGTATCTGGAATAGGAACATGAAACTTGACGGAACCCTGGAGACCACGGCCAACTACTACGAAGCCGGCACAGAGCCAACGACAGGACAGACAATATGGGGGCGCGATGAGGGATATTATTACGACTACAGGACAAACTATCCCAACTACAACACCAAGTATATCGCCGGGCAGATTGTCCTGATCAAGCGACTCTCCAGCAGGTGGATGATGGATGCCTCGTTTACCTATTCGGAATGGAAACGCAACTACGAAGGCGATTATAGCGATCCCCACAATATTCCCTACTATGATAAGGGCGTCAACAGCTGGATGAATTCCCGATGGCAGTTCAAAGTTTCAGGACTGTACCAGATCCCGATCGGTATAGATGTCAGCTGGGTGTTCAGAGCGCGTGAAGGATATGTCCTCGATAATTTTGTGAAGGAATATCGACCCGGTTACAGCACACAGAGCTTCTATCAGGGAGTTCGGGGTGACGACCGTCTCCCGGCATTCTACGAGCTCGATTTCAGATTGCAGAAAGTCTTCCAAGTCGGGGAGAGATCTCGTGTTATTCTCTCAGTGGATGCCTTTAATGCCCTCAACAGTAACCACGAATTGAACAGAGACCAGCTCATCACATCCGACAGATATGGCAAGGTTAACAAAATCCTCAATCCCAGAGTTTTCCGGTTCGGAGTAAGGTTCGACTTCTAAGCAGCACCACACAATAGGAATTCAAAGCCCCTCCTCTTTATGGAGGAGGGGCTTTTTTTTTCACCCACCGGGTGCTAGAATGGGGAGGGAGATGCAATGAAAAAAATCACATTTTTATTCCTCATATTGGTTGTTTTGGTGACCCAAACCTATGTTTACAGCCAAGGCTACAAAGGCAAGGGAAAAGTGAAGGGAATTGTCTCCGACCAGGAGGGAAATCCCATCGAGGGAGTCACGGTCAAATTGTATTGTGAGAGAGGGGCATCCGGTTTTGAAGTCACGACAGATAACAAAGGAGAATGGAAGGCATTCTATATCAGGGGAGGACCTTATGATATCGACTTCGCAAAACCCGGCTATATGCCGAAAAAAATCAATGCCAACATCAGCGAATTCGGAAAAAATCCCGACATCGAGATGCAGCTGCAAAAAATGGAAGGCTTGGTGGTGACGGATGACTTGAAAGAGGAATTGCAGAAGGGGAACGATCTTTTTGACCAAGAAAAATATGAGGAGGCCATCCTGTCTTACCAGGCAATCATTGCAGAAGTTCCAGAAACCTATGTTCTTTACAGGAATATAGGCAATTGTTATTTCCAGATGGAAAAGTATGATAAGGCAGAGGAATGTTATCAAAAAGTTTTGGAAAAAGAGCCGGACGATACAGAGTCCATTTTAGGGATTGGAAATGCCTATGCCAACCGTGGGCAGAATGAAAAGGCGCTGGAGTGGTACAACAAGATCGCATTTGAAAAGATATCCGATCCTATGGTTCTGTACAACATCGGCTCCAATTTCTATAGCCAGGGACGGCATCAAGAGGCTCTCAGGTACTACCGGAAAGCGGTGGAAGTTAAAGGCAATTTTCAAGATGCCCTCTACCAGTTGGGTTTGGTCAATCTGACTTTGGGCAACAAACAGGAGGCAATCGATGTCTTCCAGGAGTATTTGAAGTACGACTCAGAGTCGGGGAGGGCGGACCAGGTACGGAATTTTATCGAGTTTCTAAAGAAAACATAAGACGATTCAATCACCGAACGATGAAACATCTTAATAAGCTTATCTTTCTTTTTCTTTTGACACAGATTCTAGGAATTGATTTCGTTCCTTCAATCGCAGGGGCCATCCCAAAAAAAAATCTGCTGAATGTTTTGCTCATCACCATAGATACCCTGAGGCCGGACAGGCTGAGTTGCTACAGCGACGAGCACATTCAAACCCCTCAAATTGACAGCCTGGCCGAAAAGGGGGCCTTGTTTTTGAAAGCCTTCGCCCATACTCCGACGACTCTCCCTTCACACACGAATATTCTTCTGGGCACAACCCCCATTTACCATGGTGTCCATGACAACCAAAATTTTATCGTCCGGGATGAATTTTTGACTCTAACTGAGCATTTGAAGAGTTCCGGATATGCCACCGGGGCCTTTGTCGGCGCCTTCCCTTTAGATTCCCGTTTTGGGCTTACCCAGGGATTTGATGTGTATGATGACTATTATGGCAGCAAAAACTACCAGGAATTTTCCTATGTGGAGCGGCCGGCAGAAGTTGTGGTCCGAAAAGCAATGGACTGGCTCGAAAACCAGAAAAATCCCTGGTTTCTTTGGATCCATTGTTTTGATCCCCACCAGCAATACAATCCCCCTGAGCCATTCAAGACCGATTACAAGGATGCTCCCTATAACGGGGAGGTGGCCTATGTGGATCATGAACTCGGCAAGCTTTTCGCCTATATGAAAAAAAATCAATGGGGAGACAACACGCTCATCATCTTTACCGGAGACCACGGAGAGTCTCTCGGACAACATGGGGAGTCCACACACGGTTACTTTGCGTATAACAGCTCTATCTGGATCCCTTTGATCATCGTTTCCCCTGGGATGAAACCGGTTGTTGCCGATCAGAACGTTTGCCATGTGGATATCTTTCCGACTGTTTGCGATATATTGGGTTTGCAAAAGCCCGATTTTTGCCAGGGCATTTCTTTGGAGCCGGTCCTAAATGGGAAAAAAGTGAACAAGCTGACTTCGAGAGACATCTATTTTGAATCCCTGTATCCCTATTATAACAGAGGGTGGGCCCCTCTGACAGGAATCATCCAGGATAAAACCAAGTACTTGGATTCCCCCATCCCAGAACTGTATAACCTCGAGAAGGATTTCGATGAAACAGAGAATCATGCGGAGATCGAAAATCTGAGTCCCTACAAGAAGAGACTGGAAAAACTGATGGAAGAGCAATCCTATTCTGGAAAGGCCGCAGCGGCAAAAAAAGCCGATAGGGACACATTGGAAAGGCTTAAGAGCCTGGGCTATCTTTCCAGTCCCCAGGTTTCGCTCAAAGAAACGTTCAGCCGTGAGGACGATCTGAAACTGCTCCTGCCTTACCAAAATCAATTGCAACAAGCCATGGGGGCCTATCATAAGGGAAATGTCGATGAAGGGATCAAAATTCTCCAGAAAATCGTCCAGGAACGAGAGGATTTCGATCAAGCCTACGCTTATCTGGCTACTTTGTACAAGGTGAAAAGAGACTACAAGAAAGCGGTCGAAATCCTCAGAGAAGGATACCAAAACTGTCCTACAAGCTATAAGGTGATTACGACCTTTGGCATTTTTCTCACCGAATTACGTGAGTATGAGGCGGCTATCCAAATCCTCCAGGAAGGCCTCAAATTGATCGACTACGATCCGGATATCTGGAACTATTTGGGCGTGGCTTATTGGAGAAAAGGGGATTTGGATGAGGCGCTTGAAGCTTTTGGCAAGAGCTTGTCCCTGGACCATAATTATTCCATCGCGTTTAACAACATTGGTTCGGTTTACCTTTCGAAGTTTTTGGCTACAAAAGATCGAAGCGATCTTGACCCTTCTATCCAGAATTTTGAGAAAGCCATCGAGTTGGACCCGGCATATGCTTCGGCCTACAATGGTCTTGGCGCAGCCTACAGCCAGGCCGGAGATATAGAGGGAGCAATTCACTCCTGGGAAAAGGCTGTGGAAATCAATCCTAAGTTGGGATTTTCCCTGTATAACCTGGGATTATCTTACTTGCGCAAGGGCGATAAAAACAGGGCTTTGGGATATCTGACTAGATACAAAACAATTGAGTATCAGCGCCTTTCCCAAAAAGAGAGAGAAAAGCTCGAAACTTTGATACAAAGCTGTCGACAAAAATAGCTGATAGCGGCCAAAAGCCTCAAGAATTGTATCGTGTATCTTGAGAAAGTTATCATGATAAAGAAAAATCATCTCTTTTTGCCTCCCCTCCTCTTCTTTTTTTTCATCGCCTTAGGTCTTTGCTCCTCTGTTTTCGGACTCGAGGGGGCGGCAAAGGAGCAGGAGCTGAATGTTCTGCTCATCACCATCGATACATTGCGGGCGGATAGGGTGAGCTGTTATGGCTCCCAGCATGTCCAGACTCCGAACATGGATCGCCTAGCTAAAAAGGGTGTGGTGTTCACCAAGGCCTTTTCCCATAATCCGACAACCTTGCCTGCTCATACCAACATACTGCTGGGATTGACCCCCCTTTATCATGGAGTTAGAGAGAACACCAACTTTGTTGCTAGAGCTGAATTATTAACCCTAGCTGAGTATTTAAAAGATATCGGATATTCAACGGGTGCATTTATCGGGGGATTCCCGCTTCATTCCCGGTTCGGGCTGGCCCAGGGCTTCGATGTTTACGATGAAGATTATGAAAGGGTGAAATTCGTGAAGTTTTCTGCAGGGGAAAGGAAGGCAGGGAAGGTCATCGACAGCGCCCTCAGATGGTTGGAACCTCAGAAATCCAAGTGGTTTTGTTGGATTCACTGTTTTGACCCTCATGATCCCTATGAGCCCCCCGAGCCATTCAGCACTCAATATGAAAAGAGCCTTTACGACGGAGAAGTGGCTTATGTTGATCGAGAGTTGGGAAGACTTATGGATCACATGGAAAAAAAGGAGCTGTTCGATAACACATTGATCATCTTCACCGGAGATCATGGGGAATCTTTGGGGCAACACGGAGAAATGACCCATGGCTATCTAGCCAATAACACGACCATCTGGGTGCCTCTTATCCTTTCCTATCCCAGTTCAAAATCGGCCCGGGTGGACCAAAATGTTAGCCACATCGATATTTTTCCTACGGTTTGCGATATCCTTCGGATCAAAAAACCGGATGCTCTCCAAGGAATCTCTCTTCTTCCGGGGATGGAGGGCAAAAAGCTGCCCGCGCGGAACATCTATTTTGAATCGCTTTACCCATACTACAGCAGAGGATGGGCGCCTATAAAAGGATTCATCCAGGACGGAGTAAAATACATCCAGTCTCCGATTCCCGAGTTGTATGACCTAAAGGCGGATTTCGATGAATCCCGTAATCTGGCCGAAGGTCAAAGGCTGGATGTCTACAGAAAAAAACTCAACGAAGTTTTCGCGCAGTATTCTCATCCTGCAAATGAAAAAGCCATGCACCGCATAGACCGGAAATCATTGGAACGTCTGAGAAGTCTGGGATATATATCGAGCCCTCAAGTCGCAACAAAAAAGAGCTACAGCCCCGAAGATGATGTGAAGACTCTCCTCCCTTTTCACAACAAAGCCGTAAAGGCCTGGGAGCTCTATCAGGAGGGACGAATTCAGGAAGGTTTTGACCTGGTGAAGGAGGTCATCACGGAGAGGCAGGACATGGATATCGCCTACACCCATCTTGCCAAAATGTACAAAGAGCAGAAGAAACTAAAGGAGGCTCTGGAGGTCTTGGAGCTGGCGCTCGAACACCTACCTTCCAATTATGGCGTTATCATCACCTATGTCAGTTATTTGAACCTCGCCGGCCGGAATAATGACGTCATAGATATCGTGGAACACTTGCAACTCCCCCAGATGGAAAACGATCCTGAAATATGGAATTATCTCGGGTTGGCATATTCGAACAAAGGAGAATTCACAAAAGCCATCGATGGCCTTGAGTTTTCGCTCTCCGTCGACGATGAATTTGCCTATGCCTATCGAAGTCTTGGAACGGTCTATCTTTCAAGATTTCTTGAGGCGAGAGATACGGAAGATTTGCAGAGATCCATACTGAATTTTGAAAAAGCCATAAACTTCGAACCGGACTTTGCAGCGGCCTACAACAGTCTTGGCGTGGCCTATAAGGAGAATGCCCAAACCGACGAGGCTATTGAATGCTGGGAAAAAGCTTATGAACTGAGACCCGATGTCGGTTATCCCCTTCTCAATTTAGGCCTGGTGTATCTGGAAAGAGGGGATAAAGACAAAGCATTGGGTTTTTTCAATACATACAAAAAAGACTTCAATTCATCTCTTCCTTCTTCAGAGAGGGAACGACTGGATGTTTTGATCCAAAGATGCGAGAGGAAACTATGAAATGGAATAACAGCAGATTTATGATTCTTCTCTTTTTGACGATTTTGGTTTTGAGCTTGGGATGCTGTGGAACGAGAGGGGGAGTGACGCTGGACCCGGAAAGCAAAAATTTCTACGAGTACACCCGCCTGATTATGACCAAACAGGAAAAGGAAATTTTCCACCTGCTTCCCGACAGGGAATCCAGGAAGGAATTTATCCAGGACTTCTGGGACAAGAGAGACCCTGATCCGCAAACCGAAGAGAATGAATTCCAGGAAGAATTCGATCAGCGGATCGAGTATGTCAACAAACGTTTTAGAGAAGGCATCCCCGGATGGAAGACGGACCGGGGAAGAATTTATATTTACCTGGGGCCTCCGGACAAGATCGACATGCGCCCTTTTATCAATGATCCCAACGTGAAAGGTTTGATTTGGTGGGGCTATTACCGGTATGGGTTGGGGATAGAATTTATTGACAGAACGGGTGATGGGCGTTATTCCCTCAGCCGGCAATCCGGCAGAGCAGGCGGATTGCTGGATGTGATCGAAAAAGCTAAATTCGGACAGATATTCGACGATGAGGGGGACAGTGGAAAGGTCTTTGCCGATTTTGATGTGGATTACGATGCTCAAAAGAAGAAGATATTCGTTGCCATCCCGGTGGAGGCACTATCCTTCGAGGCGGAGGCGCACAAACTCAAAGCCGATTTTTCCCTTGAATTTTATATATACTCGAAGAAAAGCCCGGATAAGGATCGGTTCACCAGGCAAAAGAGTTTTGAAACGACAGAAGATGAGGCTCTGGAAATGGAAAAGGTCGTCCTGAATTTCCCTTATGACTTGACACCCGGTGAATACTATTTCGATGTTCTTCTCGTTGTCGAGCCGAAGATCGGCAAAATCAGGAAAATTTTCAGAATAAAGGTTCGATAATCCTAATTTGCACTAACTCTTCCGGATAAAAGGATGGAAAAGATGAAAAAGATTCCGTTAAGAGCAATGCTTCTTTTATTTTTTTTGGGGTCCCTTCTTTTCCCAGGTCAAAAACTAAAGGAAAAGGATCTGTCTGAAAGATACCAGGAGTGGCTGAAGCATGTCTCCTATATTATCCGGCCCGAAGAAAAAGAAGTATTTATGAATTTGGATAACGACAGGGAACGGGACCTGTTCGTGGAAATCTTTTGGAAACAAAGGGATCCCACGCCCGGTACGCCTCAAAACGAGTACAAGGAAGAACACATGCGTCGGTACATTCACACCAACCAGCGTTACGGCCGGAATACCCCCCGGGAAGGCTGGATGACCGACCAAGGACGCATGTACATTATCCTAGGTGAACCTACGGGTAAGGAAATATTTGAAAGCAGTGGAATATATCCCGCAGAAGTTTGGACATATTATGGGGACAAGACTAAGGGGTTGCCCACTATGTTCAATCTCGTGTTTTTTCAACGGTCAGGAGCGGGAGAATACAAACTGTACTCACCGACCTCAGATGGACCAGCGGCCTTGATCATCGACAAAAGCGGCCTGGATTTAACCAACCACCAAAAGCTGTACGAAGAAATCTTGGAATTAGCTCCCACGCTTGCCCGTCCCTCCATATCCTTGATCTCCGGGCAGCGTTCCTACAACTACATCCCTTCTCCCAGGGAAAATATCATCATGGCGGATATCTTTGACTCGCCCAGAAAAGATATCAATCCAACCTATGCCACACACTTTCTCAATTACAAAGGTGTGGTCAGCACAGATTACCTGACTAACTATGTGGAAAGCCAAACAGATCTGGCATTGATTCAAGATCCTATCCTGAACATCAACTTTTTGCACTTTTCCATCAGTCCTTCCAGTGTGTCCATCGACTATTTCGAACCGAACGACCAGTATTATTGCAACTATCAGCTTAATGTGAGCGTGCGGAAGGAAGAAACGCTGATATTCCAATATTCCAAAGATTTCCCCTTTTATTTCAGCCCGGATCGGGTGGACATGATCAAGGGAAAAGGCATTTCTATCCAGGATTCCTTTCCTCTGATCGAAGGGGACTACCAGATGAGTCTTCTCATCCAAAATTCAGTGGGCAAGGAATTCAGTGTTTTTGAGGGCAAAATTATGGTTCCCGAACACAAGGGCGTTCCGAAACTCGTGGGGCCTGTTGTCGGTTACGGCCTCCAGGATTATCCGGCTCACCTCCATGTTCCGTTCAAAGTAGTGGACAAACAGTTGTTGGTCGATTCCAAGAGCACCATTTCTCTTTCCGAAGATATCGCCTTTTTTTTCTCCATCATGAATGTTTCGAAGGAGCTTTGGGAGACGGGAAAAATCGAAGTGAATATAAGCGGCCTCAGCGAAAATTCTCCTTCACAGAAAGCCTTGACCTTGGATATGAAAGACTATCCTTTTCATGAAATCATAGGCATTAATTATTCCCTCGCCGCCAAGGAGTTCTCTCCTGATTACTACGATCTGAAATTGCAGATGAAAGATGTGGAGGGATCGATATTGGATGAAAACACCACAAACTTCATCATCTCTCCTGCCGATGGAGTCCCGCACCCTGTGACAATAACCAAGTCTTTTCCTCTTTCCAATTATTATCTATTTGTTTATTCTCTAGCCAACCAGTATGACCGGGCTGGAGCGCCCAAGAATGCCGAATCTTTTTATGAGAAAGCCTTTTCCCTTAATCCGGATTACCGCCCCGGGATGATCGAATATGCCCACTTTCTGTTGAAAATCAGGAGGTATCAGAAATGTCTAAACCTGATCGAAAATGTGAAAGAGGATGAAAATCTGAGATTTGAGTATTTTTTGGTCAAGGGGAAAGCATACATGGGGATGGAAAAATATTTTACGGCCATCGAAAATTTCCAGGAGGGAAACAAGATCTACGACAGCGATATCCGGCTTCTCAATTCTCTCGGTTATAGCTTTTATAAGACCGGCGACAAACAGAGAGCGCTGGAAGCTCTCCGGTCTTCCGTGAGGCTGGATCCTGAACAGCAAGATGTCATAGCCTTGATCCAGGAGATCGAAAAAGAA
>Ga0114922_10002591_pt1 | contig 16928 bp, 13 predicted proteins | sample AartaG_FD_100975 | JGI IMG/M metagenome (GOLD analysis project Ga0114922, IMG submission 100975) | Deep subsurface microbial communities from Aarhus Bay to uncover new lineages of life (NeLLi) - Aarhus_00045 metaG | ecosystem: Environmental > Aquatic > Marine > Oceanic > Sediment | place...
CATCCATTTAATAAAGAACCGGATAATAAGCAATATCCATTTCACAGCCATACTGATGCTGAGCTTGTAATACTGGATCTTCTGAGCGGTATTGATATTCTGGTATTACTCATATTAGCAACGGTATCGTTTTTAATGGAGTTCAGTATATCATTGCCCGGGATTTTCCCTGCTATTCAGTCAGGCCCCATGATCCCTTCCTATTCACCGCGAGGCCCGCCAGTTTATACTTTGTAATCGACTCTATTAAGGTTTACGTTAAACATCCCTTAATAAAATAATTATCTGATAATACAGATAACGGAAGTAAGGTAACAAGATTTAAGTATAAACAAACATCATGAAATATTCAATAATTATTTTTTTCCTGATTTTCAGTAGTATATTGGTATGTGCGCAGGAAAAGACCATACCTGATTCTATTGATTACAGGCGATTACTGGAAAGGATAGAAAAGCTTGAAGCTGCGACAGAAGAAAAGAAGAAGGAAGATGGGCTGGCCAGGTTGCTCGAGGAAGCTGAAACGCTTTCGGATAAGCAAAAATCTGAAGATATAGACAAATCCAGGAAGTTTTACAGCGGTGTAAGGCAGCAGCAGGGACTGAATCCCAACCTGAGTGTGCTTGGTGATTTTTTCGGTTCAGTATCGTCTGCAAATGATGAACTGATATCAGAGCCCGGTGATAGGACATCTGGCAACAATGGCCTGTTTATGAGGAGCCTGGAGTTGTCCTTCGTTGCACCTCTTGATCCTTTTGCCAGGGGTAAGGCTTTTCTTGATATTACAGAAGAAAGAGTATCCATTGAGGAAGCATATATGGAGATACTTAATCTGCCTCTTAATATGTCGCTCAAGGGAGGAGTGTTCTTCCCGGAATTTGGGCTGCTTAACAGGCACCATACGCATGCCCTGCCCCAGTTTGACAGGCCAAGGGCCTGTGTTAACTATTTCGGACTTGACGGGTTTAACGGCATGGGTGTAGCTGTCAATTTTTTGCTTCCAAAAATATTATTCGCTGATGCCAGCTCATTCGATTTTTCTGTCATCAATATTAATGATAATCTCAGTTACTCATCCGATAAAAGTGTTAATATAGCTTATGTAGGCCACTGGAAGAATTATTATGATATTTCAACTTCCAGTTATTTCGAGTATGCCTTAAGTGCCATTGCCGGAAGAAATGATGAAATAAGAGAAACAAACACTTATATTGGGAGTCTTGGCCTTCATTATAAATGGCAGCCCCCGGGTACTTCTAAATATAAGTCATTTGACTGGAAGACAGAACTCTATTACGGATTTAATGAAACTCCCTTCGGGATAGTGCGAAGCAAGGGGTTTTATTCCCTGGTTCATCGTAAATTAAATGCACGAATGTGGATAGGTGGTAGGATTGGATACAGTGAGATGCCATATGATAGCGACCAGCATGAGTGGGATTATACCCTTAATTTTGATTTCTGGCAGAGCGAATTTGTTTTCTACAGGATACAATACCAGTATAATTCAAGAAATGTAGCTTATCTGCCGGAAGCAGCAGGATCATATCCTTCAGATCACACCGTGGTGATACAGTTTTCATGGGCGATGGGGCCGCATAAGCATGAGGCATATTAAGTATTGAAAGAAAATAATATAAACATAAAATTAATAGAATATATGAAAAAGCAAATAATAGGCCTGCTGCTTGCCATAATTACAATTCCCGGCATAGCAGTGGAGAAGAGCCAGATCAGGATAGTATGTTCCTTTTCTGACTATGCATCAATAGCTTCGGAAATAGCTAAGGGCTATGCAACAGTTGAGAGCATATCACAGGGTGAATCTGATCCTCATTTTATACCGCCCAAGCCAAGTTATGCAATGATGCTTAACAGGGCTGATATATGGATTACCACAGGTATGGATCTTGAGCAATGGTCGACTACACTTATAGACAGGGCACATAACAGTAAAATAATGGATGGTGCTGTGGGTTTTGTGGCAGTATCAGATGGCGTGACAATACTGGACAAACCGGAAAAGGCCGACCGTAGCGAAGGAGATGTTCACCTTATGGGGAATCCGCATATCAATACCAGCCCTTTAAACTGGAAAATAATAGCAAGGAATATTACTGTTGGTCTCATAAAGGTTGACCCTGAAAATGCTGACTTCTACCAACGTAACCGTGATGATTTCATTGACAGGATTGATCGTGCTCTTTTCGGTGATGAACTGGTTGATATGTTTGGAGGTGAGACTCTTTCCAGGCTGCTTCTAAATCATACACTTTTTACTTTTCTTGATAGGGAATACCAGGATAAGAAGCTGGTTGACCTGCTTGGTGGTTGGCTTAAGGAAGCATTACCATTCAGGGGAAGCCGCATAATTGCCTACCATAAGAACTGGGCTTATTTCTCCGATATTTTTGGTCTTGAAATAATAGACTTTATTGAGCCGAAACCCGGTATACCTCCCTCGGCCAAGCATGTTCAATATATTGTTAACCTTATTAAGGATCAGGAAATAAAGGTGATGCTTGTAGCAAGTTATTTTGAAAAGAAATCACCCCAGATGATAGAAGACAGAACCGGGATCAAAGCAGTCTATCTGCCTCTTTTCGTGAATCATGAAATAGGTATAGACAATAATTTTGAACTGGTGGATTACTGGATCAGCCAGATAAAAAAGAACCTCTGATATTATGGGAACCTTGTTATTTCTGGCACCTCCAATAGTAGCCTGCATTATTCTCGCAGGTATATTAAGTTATTTTGGTAATCATATACTGTCGCGTGGTATTATCTTTATTGATATTGCAGTAGCACAGATAGCTGCCCTTGGGACTATGATAGGTATATTACTGGGTTTTGCAGAGAATTCCGCTAATGCCCAGATTGTATCATATGCATTTACTATAATTATACTGGGAATCTTCTCTGTCATGAAAGTGAAGAACCAGGTACTGCCGCAGGAGGCTATAATAGGTATTTTCTATTGTATAGCCCTGGGAATGGCCTTATTACTGGCGGAAAAAATACCCGGTGGTTCAAACTACATTACCAAAACTATTACAGGCAATGTGCTGTGGGTTACATGGAAAAGCGTGTTATATTGTTTGTTGATATTCATACCTGTTATAATTATCAATCTGGTTATGGGAAATATTATAAAAAAGGTTTCACATGGTGAGCTGGCTGGTAATTCCATGAGTCGTACCAGGATATATGACCTTGTTTTTTATATAACGTTTGGTATAGTTATAGTTAAATCAGTACCCGTTATGGGTATTTTCCTCGTTTTTATGCTCTTAATAGGCCCGGCATCCATCAGCAGAATATTTGTTCGCTCATGGACGGGAAGGATAATATGGGGCTGGATAATAGGGGCAGCGGGTTCTTTACTGGGTATTTATATATCATATTCAATGAATATTTCAAATGGTCCGGCAATTGTCAGCCTGATTGGTATAGCTACGTACATTGCAGCTTTTGCGAAATTGTATATGAAGAGAGCTGATAAGAATATTCTAAAACAAATTAATTTTGGAAACTGATGTTATCTATTGAATTTATTTTTCTCCCTTTCCTTGGCTGTTTGCTTATAGTATTGATAAATGTATATTTTGGCATTCATGTTATTAAAAGGGAGATCATTTTTATCGATATAGCTCTTGCTTCTATAGCTGCACTTGGTTCTGCTGTAGGGATGGTCCTCTTTGAATCCATCTCTGTTGATCACTCTCATGAAGAGCATGGGTTTTTCCCATATCTCTTTTCACTGGGTTTTATTTCTATTGCTTCTTTTGCTTTTACATTGCTGAAGCATAAAAAGATATCCATCCCGCTTGAGGCTATAATAGGTATTGCTTATGCTGTTGCTACCACATTAACCGTTATAATTCTTGACAAAGGAGCAGGTGGGGATGTACATGTACATGATATGCTGGTAGGGACAATTCTTTGGATTTCCGGTCACCAGCTGACCAGGCTTGCTCTGGTTGTGACAATAGTTGGAGTCTTCCATATTATATACAGGAAAAAATTCATGAGCCTTACAGAATCATTTCATAATCATGATAATAAGATCAACAGACATATGCTCTGGGATTTTCTTTTTTACTTTTCCTTTGGGCTCGTAGTTGTGGAAGCAGTAAATATAGCAGGTATATTAACAGTGTTTGCATTTCTTATTCTTCCTGCTTCGCTGGCGGTTTTGCTTGGAGGTAACTGGATGAGCAAACTCATAGTAGGGTGGCTGGCAGGGATTACGGCATCCCTGGCAGGATTACTGTTCTCACTCAAACTCGATGTACCAAGTGCCCCGGTAATAATCACACTGCTTGGTATTATACTGCTGCTGGGATATCTGTTGTATAAGATTCCAAAATTCAGAAGGGCCGCGAAAGAGATCTCAGAGTCTTGATTTAAAGTTGTTATTTAAAAATATTTTACATAGATTTAATAGAAAAGAATATTTTCATTACTGTTAATAATTACTCAGGGGAGGGTATTAAAATGGCAGATTATATTGATTTATATGATGATTCAAACTGGCAGAAGGCAACTGAATATTCAAGTGAGACCATGAAAAAGGTTCTGCATGATGAGGATGGGTCGAAAATTATCTTACTTAAATTACCTGCTGGATTTCACATGGCACCTCATTCTCATATAATGAATGAGCAGCATGTTATACTTAAGGGTGAATATGAAAGTGATGGTGAAGTATATCGTGAAGGTATATACAGGAGTTTTAAAGCGCAACAGAAACACGGCCCTTTTCAATCAAAGAACGGAGCATTGGTTCTGGTTATATGGAAAACCTGATCAGTCCGTAAAATTTTTGTAAGAACAAACATTTATATTGGAACAAGAATAATTATTTTTGTCGACGCATAATGAACATTTACATGGGATTTATCTTGTTGGCAACAACGCCTTAGTCCCGAATATCGGGACTAAGGCGTGCAAAGCGGGATGTAGCGCAGTCAGGCTAGCGCACTACGTTCGGGACGTAGGGGTCGGGAGTTCGAATCTCCCCATCCCGACAATCAAAAAGCCTTATAGCTTTAGCTGTAGGGCTTTTGCATTTACTCGCGAATTAAGCTTGCTTAAATGAGTGAGTAAATGTAAAAGACCGTAAAGTGCGAAGCACTTAAGGCTTTTTGATTGAATCACTCCACTCCAAGGAGATCACGAAGCCGCTGAAAGCGGCTGAGTAATCTCCGGTAATTACAACATCAATAAGTTATTGGAGAATAGATCTTCGCACTTAAGGCTTTTTGATTGAATCACTCCACTCCAAGGAGATCACGAAGCCGCTGAAAGCGGCTGAGTAATCTCCGGTAATTACAACACCAGTAAGTTATTGGAGAATAGATCTTCGCACTTAAGGCTTTTTGATTGAATCACTCCACTCCAAGGAGATCACGACTGCGACGGAGGAACAGTCGTAATCTCCTGGAGGCAGTAACCTTTTGGTGATTTAGGAACGCGGGGCATCGCGTTCCTAACAAATACGGACCACAATCAAAAAATCTCGCATCTGTTATTCGCGGATTCAAATCTGCGGTAAAGATGTTCGCAATTAAAAACAATATTGATTTTTCCTGGCAGCCCAGATATCATGACAGGATAATAAAAAACAAAAAGGAATTAGAGAACACTCGCAGGTATATTCGTGGAAATCCAGGGGAAATGCAATAATTACATCGGTCAATATTAAATTCTCTTATATAGAACGCGGTGCATCGCGTTCCTACTTTTATTCTATTATAGTAAAAATTGTTTTAGATATTTTTCAGGTTGTTTATTAATCTCGTAATCCATACACTTTTCTAAAATGATATCCATACACAGCAAATGTTATTGCATCTATTAATAATGAAGGGCGTCTTACAAGTGTCCATATAAGAAGTTTCCAATATTCGCTTCTTCCTTTATTTATAATTCCAATAATAATAATTGATTTAATAAATGCTGGCAGTCGAGAAATTTTAAACTTGCTTTTTCCTCTATGTGGACGTTTATAATTTAATAAGAAGCGCCGAATCCTTTCATAATATGGTTTTACAGAATAGATATTTCGAATTATTTTATTATATCCTTCCATTAATGTATTGTAGTTCATTTTTGGAGTAAAATTTATTGATGAATCGGTGTTATTACCGGTTGCTTCTGTTGTTATCCTGTTCTCAGCTTTAAGCCGTTTGTATAGTTTTGTATTTTTGGGAGCATTTAATAGCCCTACCATAGCCGATACGATTCCGCTCTGCTGAATAAAATCTATTTGTCGTTGAAAGATGTTTGGTTGATCACTGTCAAATCCTACAATAAATCCGCCTGAAACATGTAATCCCGCATTTTGTAATTTTTGTACATATTGTATTAAATCTTTATTTTTATTTTGAACCTTGTTACAACTGGCAAGCGTTTCTTCATCAGGAGTTTCAATGCCGACAAAAGCCGAATCAAATCCTGTTTTTACCATCAATGAGAGGATTTCCTCCTCCTCTGCAAGATTAATTGAACTCTGGATATTAAAGTTAAATGGATATTTATGTTTTTCCATCCAGTTGTTCATTGCCGGAAGCAGATCGTTTTTTACTACATTTTTTCTGCCTATAAAGTTATCATCGACAATTGATACGGTTCCCCGCCAATTAAGATCATACAGTGTTTCAAGCTCCTGAATAACCTGGTTGGTAGTTTTCATTCGTACTTTATGCCCGAAAAGTGATGTTATCTCACAAAATTCACAATCAAATGGACATCCTCGGGTAACCTGTATATTCATAAAAGCATAGTCTTTCATTGATAACAAATGATATTCAGGTACCGGCGATGATGTAATATCAGGGAATTTATCGGTTTTATATATTCTCTTTAATGAATTACCAACATTCAAATCCTTAAGAAAGAATGGAAATGTAGCCTCTGCTTCGTTTAGAATGAAGTGATTAATTTGTGGATAATTGTCGTATTCCTGGGTAAAGAGCGGACCACCGGCAACAATTTTTTTATTGTTCTGAATACACAATTCAATTACATTGTTTACTGATTTTTTTTGTATGTACATCGCACTGATAAAAACATAATCAGCCCATCTAATATCATTTGTTGAAAGTGGGGAGACATTCATATCGATTAATTTTCTCTTCCATGTTTTTGGAAACATTGCCGATACGGTTATTAAACCAAGCGGTGGTACCGCCGCCTTTTTTGAAATAAAGCGTAACGCATGTTTAAAACTCCAGTACGTATCCGGATATTTCGGATATACCATTAAAATTTTCATAATAGATCAATATTGAACCAGAAAAATTTGTGCAAATTAAAATTATAATAAACAAAAGTATTTGCTAATTATGTTATCACAAATAAAAGGGAGTAATAGCAGGATATTTGGGGCAAATCAAATATTTTGTGGGTTAATTACACACTGCAGGGGTGAATAACATTCATCCCTGGATATATAGATATCAGAAATTTTGTAACCAAAACCACTATAAATTGCAGGGAGGTTACGGATTGCGCTTAATCCGTAATTAAAGAGCTTCTTTAACCCGTAACAAATATTGGCGGGAAACCGGAATTTGTTCGGTATATTCTTTTAAAGTCAACCAGTAGTTATTGTACTTTCTGTTGAGCTTTTCAATATATTGTGTATTTACGATATATGTTCTGTGACAGCGAATAAAATTGGAATATGGTGTTAACTGGTTTCCAATTTTTTTTAAGGTATTTCTTATAAGTTCTTTTTTTAAGTTTTTACCCTGTTTATATACTGTTTCTACATAATTGTCAGCAGCTTTAATAAGCATTACCTCTGAAATCAATAGTTTTAACTGGTATGTACTGTTCTCCGAACTTAATATAATATACTTGTCAGAAGAATCTTCTTTATATTTTTCAATTTGGTTTTTAATAGTTTCTTTTTCTTTAATGAGTGCTTCATTTTCTTGTTTTAAGTCATTAAATAAATCATATAGTCTTAAAACCACAGGAGGAATGAGGCAGATAAAAGCTATTTTGATAATAATGTAAAAAGATATTTTTACTGAGCCTACATAGCGCAAGTAAAAAACAAACGCAATCGCACTAGAAGCAAATACAAGAAACCCACTTATATGGGAGAGAAAAATCGGTTGGCTGTGATTTTTTTGAATAAGCCAGGGTAAAACATTTCGGAATAGAACTATAAATAGAAAAACGATTACTCCTAACCCGGCAACTAGTAAAACCCTGTTGTTGAAATCAAACTTGTCGAGTGGAAAGGGCTGGAAAAAAAGTATAAACAAAAAAACCCCGAAACTTATGCTAAGAATGAGACCAACATCTTTTTTTAGTGCATATATTACGTCATTTAATTTGTTATTCATGATTTAAAGAAAGTATAATAATTATAATTTACCAAAGAGGAAGGAACTCGATGCATCGCGTTCCTACATTTCTACGCCAAAGGCTAACATTCAAGGTGATCTATGGAATCAAGCGTCAGAATACTGTAATTATTTTTTGAATCAATTTCAAACATACTGAGGCTGGTATTCCTGAGGCTTTCAACGGCCACTATATCTGAGATTGTTTTGCCCATTATAACGGCAATGAGAACCTTGCCTATAAACCCGTGAGCAACGAGCAGTATATTATTGTTTGAATGTTCAGCCAGGAGATGATTGTAGAATCTCTCTGCCCTGAGGTATACATCCGCTGTTTTTTCACCGTTTTCCGGTTCGGGATATTTGTTATTACTATTCCTGCTATCCCATCCGCATTGTTGTTTGGTCTTACCCTGGAATTCTCCGAGATGTCTTTCTCTCAGGTCCCTGGAAAAAATCAAAGGTATACCCGGATGATGTTCGGCAATTATCCGGGCTGTTGAGGCAGCGCGGCCAAGATCACTTGAAAAAATAATGTCAATATTTTCATTTTTTAATCTTGCTGCCAGTTTTTCAGCCTGTTCAATTCCCAGCCCTGAAAGGGTGCCTTCGGTATGCCCCTGAAGTATGCCTGCTTTATTTTCAATGGTTTCACCGTGTCTTGTAATAAGGAGCCTCATAAAATACTGCTTAATGGATCAGAAAATGATTTGCAAGATAGTGAAGATTTGTATTAAGGGAGTAGGAACGCGATGCATCGCGTTCCTACTCATGAGACAGCCCCCTTCGAAGGTGGAGCATAAGAAGTATTTATTTTTGTTATCTTAGGTGTTCTAAAACATGAGATCTATGAAAACCTTAAAAATTATTCTTTATTCTGTTTTGTCCCTGCTTATCATCCTGGTAATAGCAGGTTTTTTTATTGTTAAGAGCATAAGTAATGGTGCGAAACCAGTTTATAATGGAGAATTGGACCTTCCCGGGCTGGAAGATGAAGTAAAGGTTATTTTCGACGAAAGGGGTATACCTCATATCTATGCAGAAAATGAATCTGATCTTTATACCGCAGTGGGATATGTTATGGCACAGGAACGATTATGGCAGATGGATCTTATACGAAGGGCTACAACGGGTAGACTATCAGAAATATTCGGGGAGGATTACGTTCAGACAGACCTGTTTCTACGTTCACTGAGAATTACGAAAAAATCAAAGATGGTTCTTCATAATACCACTCAACAGGTCCTTGATTGCGTTGATGATTTTGTGTTGGGTGTGAACTATTATATTGAAAACGCAGAAAAATTACCACCCGAATTCAGAATACTTGGATATAAACCCGAACTATGGACAGCTGAGAATACGGCTAATATATTAGGTTATATGAGCTGGGATATGGCAGGTGTTAACCTGACCGGTGATGTTTTTGTTTATAAGCTTATAAATCAAATAGGAATTGATGCAGCTAAAAAGCTAATACCTTACTATGAATGGACAGGTGATCCTGTTTATCCAGAATTTGAACTGGATAATGAAACTTTGGAAACTGTTGAAAACTTTGTGAAATCACTAGATAAGGTAAAAGAGCTTGGTATATCATCTTTTTATGGTAGTAATAACTGGGCTGTCAGTGGTGACCGTACAGAGACAGGTAAGCCATTATTTTCAAATGATATGCACCTGGGGTTGTCAAGTCCGGGTATATGGATACAGATGCATCAGATAGTACCAAAAAAACTTAATGTGACAGGTGTTGTTGTTCCGGGGCAACCTTTCGTTGTTGCTGGTCATAATGAAGATATAGCCTGGGGTATGACCAATCTGATGGTTGATGATGTTGATCTTTACCTTGAAAAGACCAATGAAGATAAATCGCAGTACATGCTTAACGGGGAGTGGAAAGATATAAAAACGGTAAAGGAAATAATAAAAGTAAAAAAGCAGGATGACAGGGAAATGGAGATAAAATATACTCATCGTGGACCCATAATATCAGGATTCCGTGATATTGAAGAAGCTGATATAAGCATGCGCTGGTCCGGGAACGATATGAGCAACGAAGGTGAAGCTGTTTACCTTTTCAACAGGGCATCTGATTGGGAAGAGTATAAGGAGGCTCTTACTAACTTCAACTCCCTTAGCCAGAACTTCATATATGCTGATGTAAATGGTAATATAGGCTTGCATGCAGGGGGTGGTGTAGCCATCAGGGAAGGTCATGGTGCATTTATACAGCCGGGCGACAGCAGTAAGTATGACTGGACAGGGTACGTTCCTCATTATCTGTTACCATTCAGCTATAATCCTGAAAACGGCTTAGTCTCATCGGCAAATAATAAAACTGTGTTTCCTTCAGAATATCCCTACTATATAGGAACATATTTTTCTATGCCTTACCGCATAAATCGCATACGGGAGATGATGGCTGAAAAGGAAAAATTCAGTATCGAGGATTTTAAAAGGATGATCACCGACAGGCATTCGGATTTTGCAAAAAAACTAACAAATTTGCTGCTAAAGAATCTTCATATAACTAATGATATGAGCGATCTTGAAAGTGAGGTATATGATAACCTGTCAGTATGGGACTATGATATGTCAGCGAACAGTTTCATACCTACTTTCTTTGAATATTACCGTAAAAACCTGGCAGATACGCTCCTTAAAGACGATATGGGTCATATTTATGAGGAATTTCATGGAGGGACCAGGGAATATTACCTGCTCATGATAATTGAAGGTGAGCATGAATTGTATGTCGATGATTTAAATACTGATAAAGAAGAAAACCTTGATGATATGCTGGTTGCTGCTTACCATAAGACTATAGATGAACTGAAAGAACTGTATAGTCCTGATACGAAAGATTGGATATGGGGAGACAAACATCAGTTTATAGCTATGCATCCAATGAGCAGTGTAGGCATAATTAACAGCATGTTTAGTCTAAGCAAAGGGCCATACAGGGTAGGGGGCAGTTATCATACTGTTTCACCCTATTCATATGGAAAAAATTTTGTTATTGATCATGGAGCATCACAGAGACATGTATACAATACTGCTGATTGGGATGAATCGTATACTGTAATTCCAACAGGTACATCAGGCGTTCCATCCTCAGAGTTTTATTGTTCGCAGACGAAAACATATTGTGAGGATGGTTTCTACAAAGATCATTTTACTGAGAAAGCAGTGCAGGAAGCAGCAAAATATACTTTAATCCTAAAACCCACAGAAAAATAATGAACCAAAAAGAAAGATGGTCCCTTAAGGATCATGTGGCACTGGTTACAGGTGGTACAAAAGGGATCGGGAAAGGGATAGCTCAAGAATTGATTGCTCATGGAGCAACTGTCATCTGTACTTCAAGAAGTAATGTGAAAAACAATAATGATGATGAGGATAATCCTATATATATCCGGTCAGATGCATCAAAAGCTGATGATCGATCAAAACTGGTTGATCTTATCGGAAAAAAATTCAACAGGCTGGATATACTCGTTAATAATGTAGGCACCAACATCAGGAAGAAAACAGTTGAATATTCTGATGATGAGCTTGATTTTATACTGCACACCAACCTAATTTCAGCTTTCAGCCTGGCAAGAGACTTTTACCCTCTTCTTATCAGAAGCGATTCTCCATCTATTGTAAATATAAGCTCTGTTGCAGGCATGAAACATTTACGTACAGGTTCAATTTACGGTATGACAAAGGGAGCTATTAACCAGCTCACGAAAAATCTTGCCGGAGAGTGGGGTACTGAAGGTATCAGGGTAAATGCTGTTGCTCCCTGGTATATCAACACGCCTCTTGCTCAGCAGGTGTTGAAGGATGATGATTACAGGAATGATGTGCTTGCACGTACCCCCATGGGCCGGGTAGGGGAGGTAGATGAAGTAGCTGCACTGGTAGCATTCCTTTGCATGCCTGCCGCTTCTTATATCACCGGCCAGGTTATTGCTGTTGATGGAGGATTTACGATAAAAGGTTTCTGAAAAGACAAAAGAGGGCCGAGCGTTAAAAATTTGCCCGGTGGGCAAATTTAGCGAGGAGCCAGAACGAGCAGAGGACTTAAAGACAAAAGACAAAAGGCAAAAGTAAAAAGTTGAGTTAGAAGGATAAAATGAAGCCTTCACTTTTGTCTTTTTACTTCTGTCTTTTATCTTAATCTGTAAGTTTTATGATTGCATGATCAAAAGTCCTGTTTAGACTCATAAATTATAGGTTGAAGAGGCTGTCTATTCTCCTTTCTCCAACCAGTTGGTGTGAAAAAATTTACCCCTTGGTTTATCAGCCCTTTCATAGGTGTGAGCACCGAAATAGTCTCTCTGTGCCTGTATGAGATTGGCAGGGAGAGTACCACTTCTGAATCCGTCGAAATATGACAGAGCCGAAGATAATGCCGGAACCGGAATACCATTTACCACAGCGGTAGCCACTACCCGTCGCCATCCTTCCTGAGCCTTTTCTATCTTTTCCCGGAAGAAATCATCAAGCAGGAGGTTCTCAAGATTACTGTTCAATTCATATGCTTTTTTTATGTCGTCCAGGAATACAGAACGAATAATACAACCACCTCTCCATAGCATGGCTATGGAACCATAATTTAGATCCCAATTATACTTTTTTGATGCTTCTTTCATCAGGTCGAATCCCTGTGCATATGAAATTATCTTTGATCCATACACAGCATCTTTTAGGTCTCTCAGGAAGCGGTTTGGGTCAGCAGGGGGCCTGGCTTCAGGACCTTCAGTTAATTCAGAAGCTTGTAACCTGATATCTTTCTGTGCTGACAGGCAACGTGCAAATACTGCTTCTGAAATAAGTGTCAGAGGGATCCCTAGTTCAAGAGCTGTAATACCTGTCCATTTACCTGTTCCTTTCTGGCCTGCCTTATCGAGTATCTTTTCCAGCAGGGGTAAGCCGTCTTCATCCTTAAAATTTATTATCTCAGCTGTGATCTCAACCAGGTAGCTTTCAAGGTCGCCTTTGTTCCATGAGGTAAATACTCTTTGCATATTCTCATGATTCATGAATAACATGTTTTTCATAAGGTAATAAGCTTCGGATAAAATTTGCATATCACCGTATTCAATACCGTTATGCACCATTTTCACGAAATGACCTGCTCCATCACTACCTATCCATTCAATGCATACTGAACCATCATCTGCCCTGGCAGCAACAGAACGGAAAATATCTTTTATGTATGTCCATGCTTCAAGGCTTCCACCCGGCATTATTGAGGGTCCCAGCAAAGCCCCTTCTTCACCTCCGCTCACACCTGTGCCAACATACAGCAAATTTTTACTTTCAACATACCCGGTACGCCTGGCAGTGTCGGCATAATTTGAATTTCCTCCGTCAATAATTATATCTCCTGGTTCAAGAAGAGGGATCAACTTGTCGATAAAATCATCAACAGGTTTTCCGGCCTTTACCATCATCATTATTTTCCTGGGTTTATCCAGGCTGTTGACAAACTCCTCCAGGGTATATGTGCCGGTAATGTTTTTACCTTTGGCCCTTCCGTTAACAAATTTTTTGACTTTCTCCGTTGACCTGTTGAATACAGATACAGTAAATCCTTTGCTTTCAATATTCAGAACAAGGTTCTCTCCCATTACTGCCAGGCCTATAAGACCGATATGTGATTTAAGCATATGTTGAATTGTTAAATTGTTGAATTGTTGATTTGTGAATTAGTATAAAAACCTTTCCCCTCCTTTCCTAAAAGGAGGGGAAAGGTTAGTGTGATTTAAATCCCAGTGCATACAATTTATTTAATATTAGCCTGTTATTCCCTTTTACCGTATATGCATGAAACTCTCTCCTTCCACTGTATTCATTTCTTAGTTTCTCAAACAGAGATGGATTTTTTTCCAATATTGAACTGTCGTTTTCGATGGAGTATGTATACAAAATAGCCTTTGATATAATATCAAGGTCACTGCCCTTATATCCAGATATATCAATAACAGGATCATCAGGCACGGGTAATGTTTCAGGCTTCCAGTCTATCAACGGCAAATCAAAATATTCAGCCAGCTGCCTGATTATCATTGTACCGCCATTAGCTTTCCCATCAGCTGAATAACCTGCTATATGTGCTGTACCTATATCAACAGCATCGAGCAGTTCAGTATTAATATCGGGTTCGTTTCGCCATACATCGAGCACAGCTGTCCCAATTATTGATTTTTTCAATTGCTCCAGCAATGCCCTTTCATCAACCACCTGGCCACGGGAAGTATTAATAAGGATGGCTTTATTCTTCATTTTCGCTAAGAAATTCTCATTAACCAGCTGGTAAGTCTTATCAGGACCTTCAAATGTCAGCGGCACATGTATGCTTACTATGTTTGACTCATCCAATATCCTGTCAATTGAACTGAATCCCTGCTTTCCTTCAAGTCTCTCTCGCGGCGGATCATTAATCAGAATATTAAAGCCCAGTATCTCTGCCATCCTGGCAACTTTTGAACCAACATTTCCTACTCCAACTACTCCAAGGGTTGTGTTAACCGGCTCAATCCCATATTTTGGTGTTAAATAAACAAGCGCAGAAGCAAGATATTGCATTACCGAACCAGAATTACATCCCGGGGCACTTGCACATTTTATCCCGTGAGCCCTGCACCATTCAAGGTCGATATGGTCAGTGCCGATGGTAGCTGTACCAATAAATCGAATACCTGTATTTTCCAACAGGCTTTTATTACACTTGGTCCTGGTTCTGATTATCATAGCATCCGCCGTTGCCACCAAATCACGGTTGATCCTGCTCCCCTCAACATATTCAACATTTGCCCAGGGTTCAAGTACACCATGAATAAATGGTATATTTTTATCAATGATTACTTTCATTTATTCTGTTTCTTATTTGTACTGTTCTTTGCAGTCCATAACCCGAGGCCGGGATTGGAGATATAGTAGAACTCTTCACCATCACGATTAATATTAAAGCCCTCCCTTATGTTTTCCAGGTTATATTTAGCCTTTATTTCTTGTATCCCTGCATAACCAAAGCCTGCACCACGTATTTCATCTTCCCGCAGTCTTTCAGTACAATATGTCACACTGAATCTTTTCTCCGGGCTACCATGTATCAGGTGTGCAGCAACACACAGGTTATCCTGAAGATCGGTATTTTCCCCAACCAGTCTCATTATCTTCCGGGATGTTCGGTACCCGTATTTCCTGATCAGCATGTCAATTGTTTTATCTTCACCGAATTCTCTCAGCCCGGGAGCAATAATTATCAGCTCTCCTTTATCGGCAATTGCCATTCGTGTGCGGTAAATTGCTTTATTGCCCAGCCAGGTACTGCGGTATTCAAATGGATTGAGGAAGACTACTATTTTTTCTGGAGCCTTTTCGATTACTTTAATATTCAGCCTGGCGGAAAAGGATGATGCTTTGGTAAAGCATTCAATATCAGAACCAATGAACAAGCCTTTAATTGCTGGCCAGCCGTCGGGTCCTGTAGCTACAACCGTTAGGATATACAAAATATTAAGGTGTTTTCCGAACAGCCTGTCTCCACGGTTAATAACCTCCCTTACAGGGTTCATGGCTTTGCCCATCAGTCTCTCCATACCGTATACAGCACCCAGGTAATGACTTTTATTAATACTTTCATATCCTCCGCAACCAATAAAAACATTTTTGTTGTAATTTGCCATTCCTGTAACTTCATGTGGCACTACCTGGCCTACAGAGATTATTAATGATCCTGCATGCTCACTTACCAGTTTATTTACCTGGACAGGCCATTCATAATTCAGTTTACCTTCAGATACTTCTTTAATAAATGATCCGGGTATTTTCCCGAGGGTAATGATATCTTTTCTGCAGTTATGTACCCTGAAGAGCTCATGGGGGATGTCTCCATACATCCTGTCTATTTCAAAGCCATTCATTGGTTTATGTGTCCCGATCGCAGGCAGGATATCCTTCACCTTATCCCTGTACTCATTCCATATCATTTCAGTTATTGTTCCTGCACCGGAATGAACCCTGGTTATATCAGGAGGGATAATCAGTAAAGGTTTACCAGGCCCTGCCGATTCAATGCAGTCAATAACAGCTTTTTTTATCTGCTCGGGGCTTATTGTTATGTCTTCATTTTCTATACTGTAATAAAGCATGAGTACCCTTTTAATATATTATTTTATCCAGGGAGGTATTTCAGGCAATGTTTTTTCAAATTCATCCAGCAGCATATTTTCATAATAACCCTTGTAAGATCCTTCCAGGAACCTGTCAAAAGCTTCATTATTAAGCTTTTCCCATGATTCAGATTCTTTACCGGGTATTACCGGGTAGAACAATACATTATTGTATTTTGCAGCATTAAGGTCTCCGGGTGCATCTCCTATCATAAGGATTTTATCATCGGGGTATTTGTTTTTTGCTCCCAATGCTATATGTTCAGCTTTTGTACCATGTTCCTGACCTGCAATAAGTTTTACAAATTTATCAATTTCGTGCTCTTTCCATTCTCTTTCAAGTGCTTCCAGTGGGGTTTGAGAAACGACTATTATGTCTGCATTATCA
>Ga0114922_10002592_pt1 | contig 16919 bp, 14 predicted proteins | sample AartaG_FD_100975 | JGI IMG/M metagenome (GOLD analysis project Ga0114922, IMG submission 100975) | Deep subsurface microbial communities from Aarhus Bay to uncover new lineages of life (NeLLi) - Aarhus_00045 metaG | ecosystem: Environmental > Aquatic > Marine > Oceanic > Sediment | place...
GGGATCGGGACCGTGGCCATGTAACCCAGCTTCGGATTGCCATCCATCTGGGCGCGAGCACCGGCGAGCATGCCCGCCATATACTTCATGTTTTCCATTGCGCCCATTAGGTTGCCGAAGTTGGTCATATTGGACTTGATGCCCGTAAGGTGGATGTACATGACATCCGGAAACTCCTCAGCCACGATCTCCATCGGGTCCATATAACCGAAGGAAGTACCGAAGATCAGATCAAAGCCCTTGCGTGAGAGGCTGCGGAAGATCTGCTCTGAGTCGGCTCCCTCTGGGACATTCTCGATATAGGCAATATGGGTGTTCGGTACATTCTCGGCTACATACTCCAGGCCTTCGTAGTGCGCCTGTGACCACCCGCCGTCATCATGTGGTCCAATCAGGACCGCGGCGACGTTGAACATGCCTTCTTCTACTGCAGGGATTTCAAAGCCACCCGCAGCTGGTTCTTCAACTACCGGTTCTTCAACTACCGGTTCTTCAACTACCGGTTCTTCAACTGCCGGTTCTTCAACTGCCGGTTGACCACCACCGCAAGCGGCTAAAGCCATCGCAAGGATGATCAGGATCGTGGCTACACGCCACAATGTACTTCTTGACATCTCGAACTCCTCCTAAATGTCTTGGTAAGGGTAATTGCTACGTCTAGGATATTTTCAAGATTGATTCCGCTCCACCTCCTTCTTTCGCTCGAATGTTTTTTCTCGTCAGATCAATCCGGGATGATACGCGTCCCGGTCTCGCCTTTTAACGCTCGATCGATATTCGCTGGATCGGTAACGAGCGCTTCTTTACCACCCTGCTCCAGGAAGCGTATGATCGCCGCAATTTTCGGACCCATACTTCCTTTGCCAAAGTGACCCTGCTTCAAGTAATCACGCGCCTCGCTCAATGTCATCTGATCCAACCAGGTTTCATCCGGTTGATTAAAGTTCAGGGCGACTTTTTCCACTGCGGTCGTGATAAGCAAGAGATCGGCATCGATATTCGCGGCAAGCAGCCCGGAAGCGAAATCTTTGTCAATCACAGCTTCGACGCCGTGCAGTTCTCCATCCTCATCATAGACGACCGGGATGCCACCGCCGCCAACGCTGATGACGATAAAGCCAGCTTGAACAAGAGATTGGATCGCTTCCTGCTCCATGATCTTGATCGGGAGTGGAGACGGTACAACGCGACGCCAACCACGTCCGGCATCTTCGACGATCGACCATCCATTTTCTTCACTGCGCTCTTTGGCGACAACTTCTTCCATGAAGGATCCGATCGGCTTGGAAGGCTCTTCAAAGGCTGGGTCGTTGCGATCCACCAGCACTTGAGTGACGACGGTCGCAGCTTGTTTTTGAAGACCGCGCCTGCGGAACTCGTTATGAAGGGCTTTCTGGAACATATAGCCGATCGCGCCTTGTGTATCAGCACCACAGGAATCAAGAGGAACTGTGTGAAGTTCGTGTGCCGCCAGCTCAGCCCGCCGAAGAATAAAACCTACCTGAGGCCCATTCCCGTGCGTGATCACAACGTTCCATCCAGCTTCGATCATGCCGGCGATATGTTTCATTGACTCGCTTGCGGCAACATATTGGTCTGCGACAGTCTGGTGGGCTTTATCTTTGATTAGTGAGTTTCCGCCAACAGCCACGACGGCAACTTTATTTGAAGCGTTCATTCTCACCCCTCATCAGCTAGCGCATCGTCAAGGCCATCACGGCCTTCTGCGCGTGGAGTCGGTTTTCAGCTTCATCAAAGACCACGCTATGGGGCCCATCAATGACGCCGTCCGTGACTTCGATGTTGCGATCGGCTGGAAGAGGATGCATGTAAATTGAATCATCCTTCGCAAGACCCATCAATTTTTCATCCGCAATCCAATCCATGTATGAATCCTGGATCTTCTTACCCTCTTCAGCGTCCTGGGTTGTGAGCAGAGGTCCCCAGGATTTGGCGTAGATGATATCCGCGTCCTTCGCTGCAACCTTCATATCATCAACAACCTCAAACCCGGTCTTATACTTCTTCGCCTGTGCTTGAGCCTGTTCCATGATTTCCGGCATTAGCTTGAATTCAGGTGGGTGAGCCAGGGTCACATCCAAGCCGAAGCGTGGCATCTGTAGGATTAAGGATTGTGGTACAGACATCGGCTTCAGGTAGGAGGAAGCATAGGCCCACGAAACGACCATCTTCTTCCCTCGCAGATCACGACCTTTCTTCTCGATGATGGTCATCAAGTCAGCAAGACACTGATGAGGATGATAAATCTCGCACTGCATGTTTAAGATGGGTACACGTGATGCACTCGCCACCAGGTTCAGATAACGATTGCCGATGCCCCAATCTACATGGCGTATAGCGATTCCATCAAAGTACCGACCAAAGATCTCGCCCATTTCCTTCTCAGTATCGCCATGTGAAATTTGCGTCGTCCTCGATTCGATAAACGCAGCGTGCCCACCAAGTTGTGCCATGCCCGCCTCGAAGGAACCACGAGTACGGGTGCTCGAGAAGAAAAACAGCATGGCCAGCACCTTATCACGCAGATAGGCGTGATCTTCCCCGAGGGCACGTTTACGTTTCAAGTCAAAAGCAACGTCAAGGACGGTCTCAACTTCCTCACGGCTGAAATCTAGATCGCCAATAAGATCGCGACCGCGCAAATCTGTTTGCATACTTAATCACTCCTACTAATCATCTCAGTATCGCCTCGATCGGAGGCGACAACAAGCTAGTTATCCGACTTACTCCATTGCGCCCAATACTAAGGCTAGAAGACCCATGCGCATGACAACTCCGTTGAAAGCCTCCTCCCAATAGCGAGACCAACGCGTGATATCGACATCAGGGGGAATTTCATCCATGCGCGGTAGGGAGTGCAACAGAATGGCATCGGATTTGGCTTTTGTTGTCAACAACTCACGCGTGATCTTGTAGTTCGCCGGTGTTAGGTTAACATCCCCGCTGCGCTCATCGCGTGATTTCGTGTAATCCGGCTGCACGACGGGTTCAACCAGGATCACGTCGGCATCGCCGATCGCCTGCTCCACGTGCTCTGCCTCCTTGAAGTCGAGGCTATATTGTTTTAGGTCCGCCTTGAACTCGTCTGTTAGCGACATTTCAGGCGGTGAAACAAATGTTATTGGGCAATCAAATTGGGTTAGCCCATAGGCAAGTGAGTGCATCGTACGCATACGCATATCACCCACAGCGAGCCACTTTAGGCCATCGATGCGCCCTTTCTCCGTCAAAACAGTATAGAGATCGGTAAGAATCTGCGTTGGATGCTCACCCCAGCCATCTCCGCCATTGATGATCGGAATCGAGGCCCACTTAGCAGCTTCGTGAGGTGCACCCTGTTGGAAATGGCGCATAACGATCACATCACCATAGAATTCCAACATCTTCACCGTATCCTTGATCGATTCCTGGTAGAAATCACCCGCACGTGTCATTTTTGCATCGGCGAAACCTGTAACCTGTCCGCCAAGGCGGATCATTGCGGCCTCATGAGCGAGGCGCGTGCGTGTGCTGGGTTGATAGAACGCCGTCACCAATGTCTTACTTGATAGTAAATCTGAGTTCCGTCGATCACGCGCAATCGGTGCAACGCGATCGCAAGCTTCGAACACGCGGAAGAATTCCTCTCGTTCGAAGTCCTTGAGCGACAGAATGTCCCGTCCAGTAAAGCTACGCATCTTAACTGTTCCTCCTGAAGTTAAATAATGATTTTATTGCCAAGTACTCATCCTTCGGCTGGTCGCCTGAGGACATGGAAGCGAAAAGTCCCCGGCAGGAAATAACTATAGGTATGGTCGATGACTGTGCCTTCTTGGGTGAATAGCCAACTCTCCAAGCACAGCAAAACATCTCCACGTTGAATATTGAGTTGACGGGCGACATCAGGTGGGGCAGAGATTGCCATCACCTCAGAATTGGCATGAGAAATGGCAGGATGATCGCGCTGGATCATGAGATCAAGTAGCGATCCGCGGAAATCACTTCCCTGTGTCTCGCCGGGAAGTAAATCCTCCGGCATGATGTCGATCAAGTAGGCGACCGGACGATCTTCCGCTTCGATGACGCGAGATATCTCAACAACATTCAAGCCATTAAGCATGGCAAAGCGTTCCAGCTCTTCAGAGCTTGGCTGCCTGTACTTGATCCCCAGATCACCCATGGTTACTTCCAGGCCAATCCGCCTGGCCTGGCTTTCGATACTCTCGAGTGTTTCTATACCGCTCTCGATAATTTGGGGAGGCGAGGCAACAAGCGTCCCAACGCCTTGTCTGCGGATGATCAACCCTCGTCCTTCAAAAACACGCATGGCCTCGCGCAATGTTGCTCTTGACACTCCCAGCTGATTGGCTAGCTTGGGCTCTGAAGGGAGAAAATCGCCTGGCACCAAGGAGTCGATGATAACGGCAAGTTCATCGATCACACATAGGTAGAGAGGGCGTTTATTGGATTTTTGCGAAAGAGGGTCTTCTCGCGTGGGTATTGTCCCGATGCTACTCAATGAGGGCCCCCAACCGGCTCCAAAACAGGGATGACCTTAAACTGCTCAACATCAACCAGGCCTTTATCAGAGATACGTAATGCGGGGATCACAACCAATGCCAGTAGACTCAACTGCATATTGGCGTTGTTCATAGTACAACCACAAGCTTGAAAAGCCTCTAAGACTGCTTCGGCTTTGGCCGCGACGTCAGGCGCCGGCTCATCCGACATGAGTCCGGCGATCGGGAGTTCAACAATTGCCAGGAGCTCCCCCCCACGCACTACGACCTGTCCTCCACCCACTTCAGCCAATGTATTAGCGGCGAGGGCCATATCATTCTCATCCGTACCGACGATGAGCATGTGATGGGAATCATGCGCAACGGTGGAACCAATGGCACATCCGCTAGCAATGCCGAAGCCCTGCACCAGGCCAACCTGGACTTCGCCTGTCCCCTTGTGACGCTCGACCAGCGCCACTTTCGCTAGATCGTTCTCAAGATCTACCGCGACCTCACCGTCCTTAACTTCAACCTCCATTCTCAGGTGGCTTGTTGGGGCCTGGTTCTCCATCACGCCGATCACGTTGGCCATAACAGTTCCCGCATGAGTGCTGGGAAGTTTGAAATCTGTTGCTGTTAGTTGCTTTCCGAGATGGATTGATGACCTTACTTCATCAGGGTAGGCGAACGATTCCAAAGCGATCGTCAATTCACCAGCCTCTGCAACAAGGGTGCCTTTGGCCATGACGCTTGTTGGTTCAAAGTTTCCGAGATCCTTCACAAGCAGGATGTCGGCAAACCGGCCCGGGGCAATTTGCCCCATATCCCTGGCGACCCCGAAATGTTCTGCAGTATTGAGTGTTGCCATCTGGATCGCTGTCAAAGGTTCCACTCCGACCTCGATCGCCCGGCGGACAGCACGATCCATGTGACCATCGTTGACCAGTGTTCCTGAATGACTGTCATCCGTCACGAGCATGAAGTGACGTGGGTCAAGACCCTCTTCAGTCACTGCACGTGCCTGTGCAGCTACATCAAGCCAGGCGGATCCATAGCGCATCATGACCTTCATACCCTGACGCACCCTGGCGACAGCATCCTCTAGTCTTGTGCCTTCATGATCATCCTCGGGGCCACCGGCAGAATATCCATGGAAATGTAATCCGAGGTCGGGTGAGGCATAGTGTCCTCCGATAACCCTCCCCGCAGCCCGTGTAGCTGCCATCTCAGCATGCATCGCCTCATCGCTGTTGAAGACCCCGGGGAAGTTCATCATCTCACCCAATCCGATGATCCCGGGCCAGGTCATTGCTTCTTTAACTTCATCCGGACCTATCGATGCACCTGGGGTTTCGAGTCCCGGAGCAGAGGGAACACAAGAGGGCACTTGCACAAAGACATGAATAGGCTGGGTAGCAGCCTCATCAACCATCAAACGCACGCCCTCCAGGCCAAAAACATTCGCAATTTCATGCGGATCGATAAACATCCCTGTCGTCCCGCGGGGTAATACTGCGCGCACAAATTCGGTGATGGTAATCATCCCTGACTCGACGTGCATATGTCCATCGAGTAATCCGGGGACGAGGAATTGATTATTAGCTTCAATTATCTGAGTGCTCTTTGAGATCGTATGAGATGCATCAGGACCGACATAGGCGATCCGTTCACCTTTGATCGCGATCGAAGAATGCGGGATGATCTCTCCCGATTGGACGCAAACCCATCGTCCACCGCGTATGACGATGTCTGCCGGTGCTCGACCCATGGCTACATCAACCAGGTTCTGTGTTAACTTTCCCCATTTTGCAGCATCCATCTTCGAAGTTACCTTTCTACGCGACCGAGTTAGCCAATCTTATAGAGGCATCATTATGTGCTTCAATTAATTCGGGCAACTCAACCGTTGTCATTTGGCCTTCATACACGACTGGTCGTCCATGAACATAGTTGTAATCAACGCCCACTGGCTCACAGAGGACCGTAGCTGCCACGGGATCATGCAAGCCACCAGAATAACCAATGCGCTGGAGATTGATGGCGATGAAATCAGCAGCCTTGCCCGCTTTGAGTGAACCTACGTCGTCCCTATCCAGTACGGCAGCACCTCCAAGGGTTGCTAGCTCGAGCGCTTGCCGCGCGGTCATTAATGGGTGTTTTCCATCGATCTCAGGATCAACAGCCGCGCCCACACGAGAGAGCAGTAATGCTTGTCGTGCCTCTGCAAGCATATGAGAGCTGTCGTTGCTCGCTGAGCCATCAACCCCTAAACCAACATCGACACCCTCCGCTCGGTATCGTCGCACCGGCGCAATGCCAGAAGCTAAGCGCATGTTAGACGAAGGACAGTGCGCCACACCTATGCCCGAGCTTGCCATTCGACTTACTTCCTCCGGCGAGATATGGACAGCGTGCGCAAACCAAACATCCGATCCGGCCCAATCGAGTGCTTCTGCATAGGCAAGCGGTCGGTAGCCGAATTGCTCAATACAGAAATGTTCCTCGTCAATTGTCTCGGCCAGGTGTGTATGCAGCTTAACACCGTGCTCACGGGCGAGCTTGGCCGACTCGCGCATCAAGTCTTCTGTCACAGAAAAGGGTGAGCAAGGTGCAACAACGATACGTGTCATCGCTCCTGGTTTGGGGTCGTGGTAAGTCGAAATGACGCGTTCTGTATCCTTGAGGATGTCTTCTTCTTTTTCGACGACACGATCAGGGGGCAAGCCTCCCTGGCTCTCCCCCAGGCTCATTGAACCCCGCGAAGCATGTAGGCGAATCCCGATGGTGTGTGCGGCTTCTATTTGTGCATCCAGGGTGCAGTCATTGGGGAAGATGTAGTGGTGGTCCGACGCTGTCGTGCATCCAGATAGAGCCAACTCCGCTAACCCTAGCTGTGTGGAGAGGCGCATATCCTCTGCCCGCATCCCAGCCCATATGGGATAAAGCGTTTTCAGCCATTGGAATAGATCTGCGTCCTGCGCTTCAGGGATGACACGGGTAAGTGTCTGATAAAAATGATGATGGGTGTTGATCAGACCAGGTAAGACAATGTGGCTAGAGAGATCGAGGATTTCGTCTGCCTGCGAGGGAAGTTCGTCAGATGAACCGACTTGTTCAATCCATCCATCACGAACAAAGATACCCGCATCGGGTATCTCTCGGCGTTGCTCATCCATGGTTACGAGTACTGTGGCGTGACGGATCAGGAGTGTGGGCATTTTCCTTCTCACTTTGGATGCAGAGAGTCTAGCATCCCCAATACCTTTAGGCAATTGTCAGACAACATCGCCAGGCAAAGATAAACGTCATGGTTCTTGAGCAAAAAGAAAACGGTGCCACAATCTCTCTGCGGCACCGCTGATTTGCGACTTGTCTAAGCCTAGGGCATTGCCCTTTGAGCCGAGCGTAAGGTGTTGTTGAGCAGCCCAGCGATAGTCATCGGCCCCACCCCTCCGGGAACAGGTGTAATCGCTCCGGCAACTTCCTTCGCTTCTTCAAAAGCCACGTCGCCGACTAGACGATAACCCCGCTTAGCCTCTGGATCATCGACTCGGTTGACGCCGACATCGATCACATAAGCACCCGGTTTGATCCAATCTCCCTTGATCATCTCCGGTCGGCCGATGGCTGCAATGAGTACATCGGCTTCCCGGCATACCCCGGGTAGGTCCTGTGTGCGCGAGTGGCAAATTGTCACGGTTGCATTTTCCTTGACCAGAAGTAGTGCTGCAGGCATGCCAACGATATTGGAACGACCAACAACGACGGCATTTGCCCCTTCCAGCTTCGCACCGGCCTTCTTTAATAAAACAATGCACCCCGCCGGTGTGCAAGGCACAAACAAAGGTTCACGACCCTTTTGTGCCAACCGACCTATGTTGATCGGGTGAAATCCGTCGACATCCTTCTCAATGCTGATCGCACGCAGAATGGCTTCCTCGTCGAGGCCTGCTGGTAGAGGCAACTGGACTAGAATCCCATGAACAGTTGGATCATCGTTAAGTTGCTTGACCAGTGTTTCGACTTCCTCTTGTGATGCGTCTTCAGATAGTGTATGTCCGAAAGATTCGATACCCACTTCCGCGCAGGCTTTCTGTTTCATACGCACATACGTCTGCGATGCGGGGTTCTCACCCACGAGGACGGTCGCCAAACCTGGCCGAGGCCCACCCGCTGCAAGAAGTTCCTCTACCCCGTTCGCGATGTCCTTGCGAAGATCTTCGGCAATCGCTTTGCCGTCGATGATTTTAGCCGTCATGTTCTTCTCCCTTAATGTAGGCATTCTCGATTCTGGTGCCAGGACTTACTAGGCCATTTTGATTATGCACTAGTCTGAACGAGAGCTTCAAGTACGTAGGTATGCCCGGTGACCTGACACATTTCCTATCCTTTCTTCACCATTAAATTGATGACATGCTCCTGTATGAAACACATTGATTCGTTTTCACCTTTGTAGATATCTCGATGAATACGTGTAGTGTGACTGTTTTATTGGATTCCTATCGCTTTGGAATAGATGTGAAGTCGTCTTCAGGGGACGGGGCGCCAGGCTACATCGAAATCCCAACTATCACCAGTGGTGATCTCGCCATAGTTCGTGCAATTCGCGCGGATGATCCCAATATTATGGTTGATACCATCAGGCCAGGTTTCGATGATGATCCACTGCCCATCGGGAGACCAATTCGGTTCCGCCATGGTTTGAGCCGCAAGTGGACCCTCGGGGCATATACGAAGTTCCCTACTGCCACCATCCTCAAAGGGGGAAACGATCAGGCGCGGAAAACCTCCCAGATAACGCTCAAACAGGATCAAGGTTCCGTCAAACGACCATGAGGCATGCGAGTCCGATTGCCCAGCTCCGCTCGAATAACGACGGATGTCTCCACCTTCAGCTGGCATGATGAAGATCTCTTCCGCTCCACCACGGGTGCTCACAAAGAGCAACTGGGAGCCATCAGGCGACCATACTGGCTGGCGGTTCTGTGCCAAATCATCCGTGAGATTTCTTACCTCGGATCCATCCAGATTCATGACATAAATCTGTGGTCGGTTATCCCGTACAGAGGTAAAAGCGAATCGTCCACCATTCGGATCCCAGGCGGGGTCGAAATCTCCCCCAGGAGCCGTGCGAAGTTGGCGAGGATCACTTGCATTCCCTTCGCGATCTACGTCGATAAGCAATAAGCTCGAACCGGCGTACTGCTCAACGTTGAGGCGACAAGGTGAGGTGAATATTAATTGATCACCTGTAGGTGACCAGGCAGGTTGACAAGCACCCTCATCTAGATTTGTGAGCTGACGCTCATCTGTGCCATCGATGTTGACAAGGTAGATTTGAGGGCGTCCGCCGCGATTGGACGCGTATGCGATCTGCCCCCACCCGCCTCCAGTAGGCGTTGAAGTGGGGGGGAGTGTCTCTGTTGGCACTGCTGAAATTTCCAAAGTGGCTGTCACTTCAACCTGGCCAACGGTTTGGCTGGGCTCAACCTGTTCCGGCGTCGTGGTCACAAACAGCCCTGTCGTCGCGATTGGATCTTCGCTAACCGCGGTCGCTGTCTCTGCTGATCCAGCAAACAACGCTGCGAGCTGCGGGCCGATCCTGGGAAGGCTCGCCACCACCCCCACGCCAATGAGAATAACGGCTATCCCCGCAACTATGAGTGGTGGAATCCTGCGTTTACGGATTCGTTGGACTGCCAGAGGTCCAGTAGCACCATCACCTTTTGGCATCTTTGTGGGAATGATCGTACGCTCAAGGTTGGGATAGTTGCGGACCAACGTGGGTTGACTCGCTCGGGTGGCTGAATTCAAGGCAAGCGCCATCTCGCCAATCGTCTGGTAACGCTGTGCAGGATCTACATTCAGAGCCTTGGTAACTACTTTCGCCAACGCGGGTGTTATCTCTGGATTCCGCTTGCGTAGAGGAGTGAGCTCTTCACGACTCATCGCTCGTTCTAAAGAATCCTCCGGGATCGTGGCAGTTAATGCGGCATAAACCGTAGCACCGAGCGAGTAGACATCAGTGCGCGGGTCTGTCCGTCCTGTGCCGTATTGTTCCGGTGGGGAGAACCCTGGCGTCATCGCTTTGGCACCGGTCGTTGTTGCACTACCTTGCTCAACCACTTTGGCGAGTCCAAAATCCACCAGCATAGCTCGACCATCGGGCATGACTTTGATGTTTCCCGGCTTGATATCGCGATGCAGGATCGGGGGGGTACGACTATGGAGATATGCTAGGGCATCGGAAATTTCGAGGAACCAGGGCAGGCATTCTTCCTCCGGAATGGCACCTTCGCGCTCAAGTTGCTCTCGCAGATCGACGCCCTGGATGAAATCCATGACCAGGTACTGCCCCTCCCCCTCGATGACGAAGTGATCTGTGACGCGTGGCAGGTTCGGATGCCGTAGACTCGCTAAGATTGTCGCCTCGCGCCTGAACTGCCGTGCATACTCCTCTGTCGTGAAGAGGTTTTCTTTAACGGCTGCGCCCACGCCCAGGTTGATGTCAAAGGCCTTGTAAACAGCACCCATGCCACCTTGACCAAGGACGCCTTCAATGCGATAGCGATGTCGTAGAATGCTTCCAGATTGGAGGGGCATATAATTCTCAGGACGAGGCTAATTGGAAAATCTTGTTCATTGTAGCAAAGGGGATTCAATTTGACTACCATGATCGGGGTCCTGATAGTATGTTGTAAGTCACAGGAATCGAGGACCATCTCGACTGCGACGACTAGATAGTCGAAAGGATCATGGCCACAAAATTCAGATGGAGGTACCCTTTCAACTCGCCGATGATCAAATCTTGCTTGCTAGTCAACGCCCAAATCCGATGGATTACCTTATCCTTGTTCTCAGGATTGGTGCTGCTCTTCCCGTTGAGCGGATGTTCAAACATCGAAACTGACGTCCAAGCGCAAATCGAGCCCCAGAAAAGTGCCCCTACATTAGCGGTTGAGTCTGGAAAAGGAGACATCGATACCCCCCCTCGCCCAACACCCGAGCCAGTCATCCAATCAACCCCCACGCCAACGCTGACCCCCACTCCTATTATGCATGACCCGATCGTGATAGGCACCACCGTGGCCGAGCGACCGATGGAGGTATATCGTTTTGGTAACGGTGACACGTACCGCATGATTATCGCCGGGATTCATGGAGGCTATGAAGGAAATACCATTCGCCTTGCCGACCAAATGATTCAGATATTACAAGCTCGTCCCGATCTTGTCCCTGAGGAGATCACACTCTACATCCTTAGATCTTTGAACCCAGATGGCGAAGCGCGTTCTAGCAGCTATAAAGGTAGAGTCAATGAAAATCTCGTTGACCTAAATCGCAACTGGCCGTCGCATTGGCAGAAAACCTGGCCGCTAGAGGGTTGTTGGACCTATACCTACGTGACTGGAGGGAGTCACCCTGCCTCTGAACCAGAAACCCGGGCTTTGATGAATTTTCTGATTACATACCAGATTGAAGCCTTGATCAATTACCACAGTGCTGCGTTGGGGATCTTCCCTGGAGGCCAACCACCAGATCCTGCTTCGGTTAGCCTGGCCGAAGCAGTAGCAGATGTCAGCGAGTACCCTTATCCGCCCATCGAGACGGGCTGTCAGTACACTGGACAATTAATCGATTGGGCATCAGACCAGGGCATCGCCGCAATTGATATAGAACTCACGAACCATGACGATACCGATCTCGTGCAAAACATCCAGGTTCTGCAAACCTTTCTGTCATGGACACCACCCTACCCGGAAAAAGTAGAGTAACGAAAAAGGGCTGCCTCTTTTGAGGCAACCCTGATTTCGATACCGCTCAACCAAGTTGTGATTATAATCGCGTCTTCTTACGCTTCCTCACCCTCTTCAGCGGCTTTCGCCTGGCGGCGCTCGCGCCTGATCTCAACCAAAGTGATCACAATTGCACCCATCCCTCGAAAGATCATATAAGGGAAAAGGCCGAACCACCCGATGTACGGTGTTAGGCAAGCGAGTGTACCAATCGAACCTGCGTACATTAATGGACGGTTGCCCAATTGTCCGGGGAACAAACGCTCCTTGAGCACCAAGACCATGGCCATTGTGCCAAAAATGACACCAAGCAATAACACCAAGCCAATCAGAAAAGCCAGCACGAACAGGACCGCACCCCCGACATTCTGCCCCACTGCCAATATCGCCAACCCCGCGGCTGCCAGGAATAAGCCGTTCACAAGTCCAATCAGAAAAGACCTGCTAGCGCGCTCGGTTGCCACCGCCTTTGCTCGCTCGAGTATCCGACCGAAAAAGGCATTCAACGTCAGAAAGAGCGCGACGAGGCACATGCCCGAAATAATGATCAGGATAAGAATGGGGAATACTTGGTTCATCAAAACCTCCGACTCAACTAATATTGAGGACGGTTGTCCTCGGGTTGACCATTTATCCGGAGCAGGTAGTGGTTAATAACGATCCAAAGGACAACCGCTAGCAACCCCAGGTAGATCAGCAAAGTTCCTCCACTAGCAAGTTGAGGAACTTGCAGAAGAAGATTACCACTTGAAAGCGACCATGATAGGAATTGGTTGAATGACTCGACTAACCCGAGCAGAAGACTGTCGATCATCCCTTGAAGGATCTGGATAGGGAGCGCAAGCCAGTCACTCACCTGTTGGAGGGGTAGGAATGTAGATATCCTTTGCCACCCATAGGCTATCAAGGAAATTGCCAGCGCCCCTTGACCCAGGAACATCCACAACACCCAATTCCGTCGCGACCCAGTCTCGGTTAGATCCACTAAGACGAGGGATCTAAAATCGACGACATCCTCAAGATCAGGTAATTGCTCAATCTCAACGAATAATGTGGTCCATATCTCTAGGCGCGCAGAGCACTCCTGACAATCCCTTAAATGGAGCTGAACCTTGGACTGGTCCTCAACATTCAGTTCTCCGTCGAGGAACTCATGAAGCAATTCATCCGTGAGGTGATCAAGACTTAATCTAGACATCGGGTGACAACCTCTCCGCAAGAAGTTTTCGGGCGCGAAATAGATGGCTTTTTACGTCGCTAAGGGGTAGACCCACAGCTTCCGCGATTTCCCTATAGCTCATATCAAAAAAATGTCTCAACTCGATGACAACTCTGTATTGTACGGGAAGCTCAAGGATGGCATCGCGAATGGCTTCAGATCGTTCTGCATAGACTCGCGCCACTTCGGGTCGTTCTTCAACCCTCGTTGTGCTTCCCTCAAGTTCTTCATCCAGTGGAAGCATTGTCAGCTGACGTCGTTTGATCGTGTTCAGACATAAATTTGCACCAACACGTCGGATCCACGGTCCAAACGGTCGATCCGCATCATATGTGCCAAGGCGATCATGTGCACGCAGAAATGTCTCTTGCGTCATATCTTCCGCCTCCAGGCGCTCTCCCATGATGCGATAACAGACATTGAACACTGGAGTTTGATAGCGTCTGACAAGCTCACCGAAGGCTTGATGGTCCGCCTGAAGAGCCATACTCACAAGACTCCGATCCGAATGATCCAGCATATCTATACAGTACTACAAGCACACGAGAAGGAAAGTTGCACCAAGATGAAACAGGGTTCATCAATGACAATTTGCTACGCAAAGCAGCCACCCTACGGGTGGCTGCTGATGTTTTCAAAGATTGTTTATAGGGAGATCTTCTGTCTGGTACTTAGCGGATCTGACTGGCCGAACCTCGCAAGCGATTGATTGCCTGAGATTCAATCTGGCGCACTCGTTCACGGGTTATGCCCATCTTGTTACCAACTTCTTGCAGTGTATGGGATTTGCCATCTTGAAAACCATAGCGCAACATCAGCACCTGAGCCTCACGCATCGGTAATGCGTCAAGAACTTCCCGCACCTGTTGCTGCTTGAGGTTTTCGATGGTTGATTCCTCCGGTGAGACCGAATCCTGATCGGGGATCACATCTGCTAGCGTGCGATGGTCATCCTCATCCTGGGGGAGCTCGAGGGAAATGGGTGCCATACTAATGCTCAGGATATCTCTAATCTGCTCCGGTGTCATATCCATAGCCACTGCGAGTTCCGCTTCATTTGGTTCCCGTCCCAGTTCCTGGATCAACTTGTTCTTTTTAAAGGAGAGCCGATTGATCTCTACACTGCGGTGGACCGGAAGTCGAATTGTGCGGGCGTTGTTATCGATGGCCCGGGTAATTGCCTGCCGAATCCACCAAGTTGCGTAGGTACTAAAGCGGTTCCCACGAGCAGGATCAAATTTTTTCGTCGCCCGGATCAATCCGATAATCCCCTCATGGATTAAATCAACCAGCGGGATGCCACGATGTGTGTATTTCTTGGCCACACTGACCACAAGGCGTGTGTTGGCCATCAACAACCGTTCACGAGCTGCAGTTCCATCATCGATGATCCGCTGTACGTTCTTCCGATCACGCTCGGATAAGCCACCCTCAGCTATTCTCTCACGTGCCTTTCGTGCATTGGCGATGCTATGCGACAATGACACTTCCTCGTCTGGCGTTAGCAGAGGCGTCTTGGTGATCTCTTCGATATAACGGTCCTTCATATTGTTGGGATCAATGCTGAATTCAACCAATTCATCCACAATTCTACCCTCGCTCTCACCTATACCAATGTATCTATTAGCGTACAAGAGTTACCTATGACTAGCGTTAACTCAGTGCAGAAAATATAAAATGCTGTGCGTATTTCTGTAATTTGTCCTAATCTTATCATACTAATCGCTATATTACGATATTACACAGTTGTCTTGTTATTGTCAAGTTCTTGTAAAGAATTGCGAACCCTCGATTAAGTTCTCAACCCACACTTATTTGATGTGTTTGGAGATACAAATCTTACGGATAGGAAGGTTTATTACGCCATAGAGGTGGAGGACTTCTTATCTAGATACCCTGTTCTGGCACAACCAGAGTGACAGTTATTCCCTGTCATATAGTAGGATGCTCACCTAATCCGAAGAGGGTCACGCGGTATAATGCCCTTGATTGGGAGGTAGGTATGATTAATTTCACGGATATGGCAAAAGAAAAAATCATTGAGTTGCTTTCCTTTGAGGATCATGAAGACATGGCATTAAGAGTACAAATCATGGGGCGCGGGCCTGGTGGGTTCCGATACTCCATGCGCTTTGTTCCCGAAGCTGAGACCTCAGAGGTGGACGAGAAGCTCACTTTTAAGAATTTTAATGTAATCGTCGATAAGGAAAGCCTCGAAGATCTACAGGGTGCTACTGTCGATTTTAAAGAGGATAGTTACCAGCGCGGTTTCGCCATCGAAAATCCGAATCCAGTATGGAAAGATACCGTTGCCCAAAACATTCAGGAATTACTTGATTCAAAAATCAATCCTGGGCTCGCCGGACATGGTGGCTTTGTCGCACTGCTTGATTATAAAGAAGACACGGCCTACATTGGCTTCGGTGGAGGTTGTCAGGGCTGTGGAATGGTTGATATGACTCTAAAGCATGGTGTCGAGGCTATGATCCTAGAAGAGATCCCCGATGTGAAACAGATCGTGGATACAACGGATCATCGCGCCGGTGAAAACCCATATTACAGTTCAACCGAGGGGGCGAAATCAGCTCTTTCCTAATCTCTTTTCATTAACCTGAATAAGAAAAAGCCCCCTGCAGGGGCTTTTTTATTGCCGCTTCTCTTCAACAGATTAAATATCCAGGTTGCGGACTTCTTTTGCGTGAGTCTGAATGAAGCGCCGGCGTGGAGGCACCGCTGCGCCCATGAGCATATCAAACGTCCGGTCCGCAGCTGCCGCATCCTCAATCGTAACCTGAAGAAGCGTTCTTGTCCCCGGGTCCATGGTCGTTTCCCAGAGCTGGGTTGGGTTCATCTCTCCCAGTCCCTTATAGCGTTGAAGCTTGATGCGCTCCCCCTCCGGCGCACCTATTTCCTTGATCACTGCTTCGCGTTCGTCCTCTGTATATGCATAACGGAGTTTCTTGCGATGCTCAAGCCGATAAAGTGGTGGCTGCGCTATGTAGAGATGTCCCTCGTCAATCAGATCGGGCATATAGCGGAAGAAAAATGTCAACAGCAGAGTGCGGATGTGGCTACCATCGACATCGGCGTCGGTCATGATGATGACTCGGCCGTAACGTAAACCTTCAAGATCAAAGGTTTCACCGATACTGGTTCCTAGAGCTGATATCAGCGCTTTCACCTCGTTGTTTGAAAGGATCTTATCCAGACGAGCTCGTTCCGTGTTAAGGATCTTACCCCTCAAGGGCAAGATCGCCTGGAAATGGCGGTCGCGTCCTTGTTTGGCAGAACCACCGGCCGAGTCACCCTCTACGATGTAAAGCTCGCACTTGTTTGGATCGCGCTCTGAACAATCGGCCAGCTTGCCGGGCAGGGTCATACTCTCAAGGGCACTCTTGCGAA
>Ga0114922_10002593_pt1 | contig 16918 bp, 20 predicted proteins | sample AartaG_FD_100975 | JGI IMG/M metagenome (GOLD analysis project Ga0114922, IMG submission 100975) | Deep subsurface microbial communities from Aarhus Bay to uncover new lineages of life (NeLLi) - Aarhus_00045 metaG | ecosystem: Environmental > Aquatic > Marine > Oceanic > Sediment | place...
CCAGGTTTCGGCGATTTTAAGCAATTTCTGTTACACCACAGTGACACGGGGCGAGGTCTATTTTATTCGCTTTGACGCACTGGACTCAAAATCCAGTTCACTTCACGGTGAGTGTGGGTTCGACTCCCTCCTCCGGCACCAAAATCAACCCTAATAATCTTTAAAAATCAGCAAGTTATAGAAAATTCCCTAGAACTAGCTGAATTTTGTATTTCAACTATTTTCAGCACGAATCTTCAACTTTCAGTATAAAACCCGTCATAAAAGTCGACAGTCTAAAAGTAGAAGAGTTTCCTCCGTGCTTGACAAACAAACTTCTGAATTATAATTTAATAACATCTTGAAAGGGAGGGAAGGATTGCCTACGAAAAAAATTAAAATATCGAATAAGGCTTATGGAGAATTTAATGGAATTGAAATTCAATTAACTGAAAAATTATATAGCAAATTATCAAAAGAGAAAGACGGAGCTGGGATATCTAGATTATCCTCATTGAAAATTGGAAGGGCAGTCAGAGGATTAAAACACTTAATCACTTTAATAAAACAAACAAATAAAGACTATAAAATTGTATTAACTCATGCCAAAACCAAAAAAACTCAAACTAGTTTTTATATTAATTATGAAGAATTTGGAAAACACTCCCAGAAAATTTTTTATCCCTTCTATAGAGATGTAGGATTAAGATCCGCACGGGATTTTCTATATAAAAAATATCCAAGTGTATTTGATGAACCCAAAATAAGTCTTTCAAAAAAGGAAATTGACAAGGTAGAAAAAGATCTTCCCAGTGTAATAAGAAAATTGTCTGAAAAGTTGAAAAATAGAGAAAAGTTAATTCAGAAAACTACGGATATTGTTATTGATTTAAAAATGAAGAAAAAGGTGTTGAAAAGAGAATTAGAGAGCTTGCAAGAATTACATAGGCAATCAAGCATTTATTTATATTCAGAAAAATTAAAAGAATATGAGAAAAGGCTTGAGAAAAATTATCCTGAAACTCAAGGTAAAAATTCTTGGCAAAAATGGATATACGAAAATAACTGGCTGTTTGGAGTTAACTATCAAGATCCAATTCAAAAAGAAAAAGTTGGATTTTATAATATTCCTGATTTTCTTTTTCCAACTCTTGATGGTTTTATCGACATTTTAGAAATAAAAAAGCCCACTTTTGATGTAATAATTGAAGATAAGAATCATGCGGGTTCCTTTGTATGGTCTAGTGAGACCAATAGGGCAATTGGGCAAGTTGTTAATTATATTACTCAAATCGAGCTTAATCAATTACAACTAAAAGAAAGAATCAATCAAGAATACGGGAAAATCTATGAATCAAAAATCTTTACTATTAAACCAAGAGCCTTTATTTTGATTGGAAGATCAGATAATTGGAAAGAGCAAAAGAGAGAGGGATTCAGAAAACTAAGTTATTCATTACATGGAATTGAGATTATTACATATACTGATCTTTATAAAAGAGGGGAGAAAATAATTCAGATGTATTAAAATAAAGTTTGCAGGAGGGGCAAAATGAGTGAAAAAGAAATCTTTGAAAAAATTGAGTCTTTTTTAAGCGAAAAAAAGGAAAAAGAAATTTTTCAGAGAATTGAGGACTTCCGTAGCAAGAGATTAGATGATATAAAGAAGAACGAAATAACAAAACCGCTTCTCGATGGCAGCAAATTCGTTCTTCATTTAATTCCTTATAATTCTTTCCGGAGTCCAAAACATTATGATCTTTTGACCCACTTGGACAAACCACAAATTTTAAAACTGTTTAGGATGAGCCATTTCACTCGAACATATAATTTTGATGGATTGTTTTATTATTTTGAAGGAAACGAAAATAAGTGCTCGGCTTATATTCAGGTGTTTACAAGTGGAATAATTGAAACGGTTGATACACGAATGCTCGGATCGCTAGGGCCTACAGAAAAAAAAATTTATGTAGATTCTATTGAAGATGAAATAATAATGAGCACAAAAGAGGGCTTACAAATTCAAAAAGAATTAAACATTGATTTGCCCATTATTTTATATTTAGCCGTGTTAGATGTAAAAGGATTTAGGGTCCCAGATATTAGAATATTTCCCCATCGTTCCAGCAATCCTGTTGATAGAGAAGATTTAGTGTTTCCCAAATTAACCATAGACGATTTCGAAGTTATTCCAGAAGAAATTCTTAAGACAACTTTTGATCGTCTCTGGAACGCTTGTGGCTTTTCGGGATCCGCTAATTATGATGAGAAGGGAAAGAGAATAACAAAATAACACTTTGTCTTAAAAAACTGCATTCGCCTTCTTCAAAATTGTCATTGAACCCTCCCTTTAATTTTGTTCCATTCTAACGAGCATTTTTCCACTCATCAAGCGTTAATAGAGGCATCTATTCGTGGTCAACACGTCCTTATCGATATCCGGGGACTTGGGATGAGGATCCCGGTCCCCACTGCATCCCCATCATTTAAACTCCAACCATCCAATATTTCCCCTTGCTGCTATCTCACAAATCTTGACAGTCCAAAATTCCATAGAAAGTCGTCATAAAGTCGACACTTTTTGTTTTTATTGACAAGAAAAGAATGCTATATTATTTTAAGAAAGGCAAAGGGATAATGAGTTTATTTTATAAGATCATCATAACTTGGTTAGCTACACTTGTACCAATTCTTGCCATATTTGTCTCTCTTCAAGAGGGATCAGTTTTAAAATGGATTATTTGGGTGATATACCTTGCTGTATGTGTTGTTACAACATTGAAATATTTAGCTGATGAAAAGGCGAAAAAGCCAAAAGTTGAAATACGTGTTATGAAGGATGAGAAACTTTCTGATTCGCTAAAAATTAAATTGTCCTCAATTCCCGAGCTTAAGGAAGAAAGAATTGATCAAGAAATTACAAATATGGATAACGAAGTTAAGGAGCTCCAATATGATTACGGGGAACGAAAAGTTGATTTCTACCACCTTTGGACTTTATATATTAAATCCAAATCACATTTCCAAGATTACTTTTTAAAATATTTCGATTACTTCAAAAGAAGGACTAGAATAAGAGGGATAATTCTACAAATTGAAAACACTAGAAATATTCCCGCAAGAAATTTACATATAAGTCTTTATTTTCCTGATAATATTGGTATTTCTTTGCCTGATGGCATACCTCATAAACCAGAATTGCCCACCTCAAGAGTCATAACTGAATCAGTAGAACCAATATTCAAAAAACATTTTTATAATTTAATAAAATACACGGACGAAAACATTGAAACAACAAGTATTTTGGAAAAGATGGAACAAAATCAAAATGAAATGGAGGAATATTATGATAGGGGTCTACTCGATTGGAAAAGAAAAGGTTATGAAATAAATTCAGATAAAGATAAATTAATACATCATGATCCCAATTTTATTAGAATTTATATTGAATTTCCGCACAAATTTAATATTAAATCTTTTCATATAAAATATTTGATAAGGGCAGAGAACATGCCTAAAAAAAAGGAGGGGCGATTAACTGTCAACATTGAATGAGATTGTTTTATAAGGGATTCTTATAAAGATGAAGAATGAAGTAGACAAAAAAATCTTAAAGAGAATTAAAGAAAGTAAGAAGGATTATGATAAAGCCTCCCAAAAAGCAGAATTATTGAAAAAAAATAAAGTCTTCCAAGATGAACTTAGGGGCATTAAAAAGAGATTAGGAAAAAAATTCTTTGAACTGGGAAATCTAGATATAAAAGAATTAACAAGGATTTTTGAAAATAATGTATTGCTTACACTCGACTATCCTAAGATTAATTATTTGGAATTAGACATACCAATCGATGAAGCGGAAGGGTTACATTCTCAGGCGCAATTTTATGGAGACTACAGCGATGATCCTATATCAGAAATAGAAAAGGATTCTTTTTTTAACTCTCCTGATCTAAATACAGTATTAGTCTATGAAGAAGATCTGGAGAGCATACGTACAAAAATAACACATAAGTTCCGTGTCTTAGAGAGATACAGCGAAAAATGGATGGAATTCTGCTCAAAGTGGACAATAGATTTAAGTTGGGATGGCAAACTATCAAGTTTTTCTCGATTCCAAGGCGAATTGGTTAATATTGGATGGAACTATAAAGATGATGATTGGCCAATATACATTAAAATTGGTGCGCATACTACATTAGATGATATTAAAGTAAGGTGGCACAAGGTCGAGACCATGCAACGTCATATATACGAGAGAGTACAAAAAAGTAGTAATTTTGGACGTGACTTGTGTTGGTTTGATCTAAAGAAAGAATATGGACTAAGTTATGGTAAAATTGCCAAATTATGGATTAAGTATTGTTCAGAAGATGTAGATTTTCTTGTAATAAAAAGAATACAGAGAAAAAAGGAGAGAAAGGAACTCAGGAAAGAAGATGCCTTAGAACTTCTAGAAGAAATATATTCTGATAATGCTATGGATGATGTAAGAATTCAATTCGAAGAAGAAAGAAAAATTTATATAGAAGGTCCTCACTCCCCGTTTATTGATGTAATTAAACATGCAATAAAAAGCATGAATGAAAGAATTCAGAGTTATTATCGAAAGAAAACTCTTTTTAAACTCGCATAAGGGGAAAAATAATCCTTCCATAAATTTCCCTAGAGAAATCTAACCCCCCTTTTTTTATCATCTATTCAAATTCATTATTGTTGCGTAAAGTAACAGTGAAATGTTCAAAACAGATGAATTTGAGGCAAGATAATGGAAAGACGCTGGATTTCATGTAAGGATACGGCAAGTTATCTAGGTCTCCACTTAAAAACCATATACCGTCTCGTCTCGAGAGGCGCAATCCCATTTAGCAAAATTGATGGCTATGGGATCCGGATAGATAAGGTCGAGCTGGATCGATTCCTTGAGAGTCACCAACACCCCCCGGTTGATTGGAAAGAACGATTAGAGGGCTGGCTGTCCGGGGAAAGGAGCAAGTGAGATGAAGGAAAAAATGTATCGAGAATTTGAAAATATGAATAAGTCGAGATATGACCGTGGGAAACCCAAAAGAATTAGGGTTGTGATTTATCCAAACCAATTAGAGTGGATGGATAAGATCTCCGAGACATTAAGCCAATCAAAGAGACAGACTTTTCTCGAATGTTTTTCCTGTTATATCGGGGAGTTCAAGCAATCCATGAAAAAGGAAATCGGGTGATCCAGATGGAGAACATAAAGGATGTAAGCCTTAGTACGGTGTCAAAGAAAAAATCTTACATCAAATTTTATCCCGAAAAATGGATTTTTGGTTCTACAAGAGAGGAGCTGACGAATGCAGAGCGAGCGGTATGGATGGACTTTCTTTCCTTGGCCGCTATCAATGATCCGGTTGGCTATGTTGATTTCATCTCCTACAAAAGGCTGGCCAACAAGCTCAACTTGAGTCTCCGGCTATTAAGATCGACCGTTGAGAAGGCACTTGCCTACGGAAAAGTTGAGCTCGAAGAGACCCGAGTTGGGCCCGAAGAGGATAGAAAAATTGAAAAAAATGATTCTACTTGTGACCAACCAGGATCAAAAGTGATTCACTTTGATCCCAATCGGTCAAAAATTGGTCTTGTACTTCGAAGGATAAAAATCCTGAAATGGAACGAATATCAAAGTGAATACATGAGACAGAAACCCTATAGAAAAAAGGATGGGGACAAAGATGGTGAAAATGGCGGATTACAGAATCCGGGATCAAAAGCTGTAACTCAAGTTACAGACAGAGAAGATGAGATAAGAGGAAATGAAATAAAATTAGATGAAAGCATTTCTCATGATCAAAATTCCCCCACTTCTCATCTCAACTCATCCTCAAAAGAATTCAGCGAGACGAAGAAAGAGTTTTTGTTGTTATTAAGAAGCTGCAGTAATTATCCCTTTAATGAAAGCAGCGATACGGCATTATATGAAGTAGTGGTCCTAAAGCATCCCAACATTGACGTGATTTATCAACTAAAGAAGAAAATCGATTGGTGGAATATTAAGGCAAGCCCATCGGCAGTAAAATCAAAACCTCGGAGTCAATTGCTTGATCATTTTGAGAAGTCTTTTTCAAAGAAGAAGGGAGCTGAGAAGATTGGGGATATTGCAAAGAACTTCATTCAAAGCGAAGAAATGAGGGATCGGATAAGTTGGCTTGAGAGCGAGATTAGAAACAAAGAAAAAAAGACGTAGGAGGCAAATGCATCATGATTAAAACAATATCCTGGAAGCTGTTTACCAAACTTGTTGAGCGATACGGTTATCCTATGCCGAAGATAAAGGGAAGGATTGCACTAGGACTGTTGCGGCTTTCGAATTGAGGCAGTGGGCCGGGACCAAAGAGGTCTCCGACCCGGGTATTGGAAATGACGTGTTATCCACGGATTGAAGCCTCATTAGTAATAACGGGCGGTAGCCTGGAATATTCTCATGGGCAGAAAAATAGTAGTTTTCAGACATACCCCCCTGGGGTATCGATGCTGCGAGTAACTTAGCCTGGGGATGGGGAGAAATGGAAAAGAGTAGACATAATAATTGTTATAAGAAGCACTTTCTAAACTACTGATAACAAATAGGTTACAATGGTAAAAAAAAGCATTATTTTTGTGGGGCAAATAGCTCGGAATCCATCCCAATTAGCGTCAATAATCGCATTAATCAGGACATTTTCAAGTAAAAATAGTGCAATAACCGCCACTTTTATCCCATTGGTGCAAAGGGGGATTGTGCAGATGATGGGAATTTGGGGGTGAATTATGCGGACCATTCCCAGAACTTACACCCTAAGGCAGCTCAGGGGGCTGCATGGGGAGTTTAAGACTGATTATGGCTTTATGGGAAACGATATCACGGCCTTCCTGGCCTGGTTGCAGGATCGGGAGGACCGGGCAGAGGAAGAGGCAGATCGATTCTTCCGGGGTGTAGAGAAATGAGGGCTGTCCCTATTAAACCATTCACCCCCAGGAGAAATGCCCGTAGATGCGCTCTTATGGCCTCATATAGGGAAGTTAATAACAAAGGGTGAACAATATGGTGAACATAAGGATTAGTGGAATAAAAAATGGAGGCGAGAATGGCTAAGGGACAGGGAAAAGGTGGCGGACCTAAGGTGGAGCATGGCGTTTACAAGTATATCAGGACGGGGGTTATCCCGAAAAATCCTAGCATCCGGGGGCTGAGGAAACTCAAGAAGATGCTGGATCTGATTGAATCTGACCTGATAGCGCAGCTGGGAGGTCCTGAGACCGTGACTCCCGCAGAACTCATGCTTTGCCAGGACTTCATGAAGGCAAAAACCGTGACGGCTATTATCGAGCTTTTCATCAATAAGCATGGCGTCTGGGATCCTAGGGCTGTCAACGTGCGGAAGCAGTTGGATCTTCACCCGGTCATGAATCGGGCATATCTGCAATACCTGCGGCTTTCCAAGGATATACTTGCTCAGCTTTTCCCGGCTGGGTTAGGGAGGAAAGAGCAAAAGGCGCTCGATGTCATCGAATACGGGGAGGCCGAATATAGTAGCGAAGAGGAGAATAAGAATGAGTCAAAAAAGAGAAAGACCTAGGCGAAAAGGAATTGAGAAGTGCTGCCCAGCATGTAGCCTTAAAATGACCTTGAACCTGAAAAGAGGTGTGAGAAAGATTGAAGTCGTATGTACTCGCTGCACAACTCGATTTTGGCTTACCTTTCAGGAAGATATACCAAAGATTCAAAGAGATTTTGAGGCCGGCAATAACTACTATGGCCAAGAGGACTGAAAATGGACGAAAGCAACGATGATACGACGTGGAAGGAGCGAACAAAAAAATGTAGGGAAGTCATGAACGAGCTTTTGGAGACGGAGTTTAAGGAAAAAATCAAGAAAACAGCATGTCTAGGCATTAGGGAGATCCCGGTGGGAAAATCCGGCACTGCGGTTGAGGCACATATCTATATGCGCTTACTTCGGTACTGGGCTGTAATTTATATCAACAAAGCCTGTTGGAATAAGAGCGGATTTGGGGAGCAGGAAATAAGGGACATCTTACGACACGAGCTTCTTCATCTGGAATTGATGAAGGGTGATGATGATCCAGAATTCAGGAAGGAAGCCAAAAGAAGGGGGATCAGTGTCAACGCCCCTTCCAGGGAGATGATGTGTTGGCTTTGCTTGCATTGTGTCCAGAACTGCAAAAAGTGTGAATGGGAAATGACTGAAAGCTGCATTGGCTTTTTTCCTGCGAAAAGCTGATTCATCTAATAAAATTTAAAGGAGTAAAAAATGAAAAAAGTTGAACTAAGGTTTCAACACGGACGATTGCTTTTTGGTGTGGGGGATGAGGAGTATTTCATCAGTTCCGATGATCTCATGAGTCTCCTGGATGGGCAAAAGGTTAAGCAGACCTTCCAAGAGTTGGACCCGGCTGTGATTTTCGCAGATTGGGATAATTTTGATTTTATCGCCAGGTTCGAAGCGTTGAAAGAGAAGGGATTTGCCATTGATGAAATAGCAGAGCGTGAGGGAACAACAAAGGAGAGGCTTGAGACTTGGTTGACCGAAAGGGCTGATGTGATTCAGGCTATTAAAGACATAAAGCCCTCAAATTTCCAGGCTGCGGTTCGTGGCGCCAAAGAAAGAATCCCAAACAAAAAGGAGTAAAAATGCCTAGCAAGAAAAAGACTGAAACAAAATCCGTGGAAAAACAGGGTCCGAAGGAAATCAAATCGGCGGAAATCAAAACCAGGGGTGATGGTGTGCTGCTAACACTCGACGGCCAGGATTTTTTGTTGAGCCGGAATGACATGTTAAAGATGATCAATCAGCACTCACCTGGCTCTGAGCCGTTGAGGGTCAGCGATCTTACCCCAGAGGATGACTTCCAAGATTTGAACACGGCAGAAAATGTTGCAAAGCTGACGGTTTTAATGAGTCGGCAAAAACTTTCCGTGCCTGAGGTTGCTAAGAGAATCGGAGTTTCTTGTGAGCGGTTTGTGCGCTGGTTGAATGATGGCCGAGCGAAGGTGGTGCGACGAAATATCATGGGCGCTGAAAAGGAAAAATTCCTGAAAGCAGTGGAGAAGTTTGAGAGCAAGGAGTTCCCCAAAGAAACCAGGAAAGAACTACGGGGTTTTGATCCTAAAAAAGTTGGAAAGCTGTTTATTAAGGGTGAGGGTAGCCTTGACTTTGTGATCAAAAAACTGAAGACAACCAAGCCTGAATTTATGCGATGGTACCAATTGAACACGAAAGCTGTAACCAAGTATTTGAACATGGTTGCTGCAGACAAAATTATCAACGAACTTAGAGATCTCCTGGATAAAGAAGACGACGACCGGACCATCTTTGTAGTGTAAAAAAGATAAAACCTGGGGACCGGGGCGTTTTGCGGGCTTATGTGAGTAGGGGCGATCCTACTTCCCCCTGGCCTCTCCCGGTTCCCTTCCAACAATAACGGGAGACCTGGATTTCCTTTGGGGCATATTCACCAACCGGGATTAAGGACTAGACACCCGTCCGGGTCTCCGTTCTACATAGGAGAATAAACGATGTTGGATATTGTAAAAGCAATTCAAGACGAGAAAGCCCTTCGTCCATATTTTAAAGATGGCCTGGACTCGTGGAAAAACTGGCTGGTATTTTTCAAGGTTATCAGTGGATATGCAAAACTTTCGTCTCAGGAAATGGCAGTATTCCAAGAGTGTACCGGTTTAAAAAAGCTTCCACAGAAGCCCATAAAGGAGTGTTTCCTGTGCTGTGGCCGGAGATCGGGAAAGTCTACGATCACAGCAATCCTGGCCGTCTGCTATGCCCTTTGGGGAGGATGGGAGAAATACGCCTCGCCTGGTGAGTCTGTGAAAGTATTTATCATTGCTACAAACATGACTCAGGGCAAAATTATCAAGGGGTATATCGATGCTATTCTAGAAATGAGTAATAGCTTCAGGGCAGCAGTTAAAAGAGCCTTAAGCGACTCTGTTGAGCTAGTCAATGGCGTGGAGATAATCATCAAGCCGGCATCTGTCCGGTCAACCAGGGGCTTTACATGCGGGCTGGTGATTCTTGAGGAGTGTGCTTTTTTCAGATTTGAGGAAGAGTCAACAATCCGGGACAAAGAGTTATACACGGCACTCAAGCCGTCGCTTAAGACAATCAAAAACTCGCTCATGATCGGGCTGTCTACTCCATTTGCTCGACAGGGATTGTTGTGGGAAAAATACAACACGCATTTCGGCAAACCTGGATCAACACTGATCTGGACAGCTCCTACATGGAGACTCAACCTGACACTCACTAAGGAAGAGCTGGAGGAAGAAAAAGAGGTTATGGGAGAAGCTGAATGGGGCGCTGAATACGGGGCGAATTTCCGGGAAGATATAAGCTCGTATTTGCCAACTTCGATCATTGACCGTGCAATCGTTGATGGGCAAACAGTTGTCCCCCCGGAGGACGGAAATTATTATTTCGGTTTCTGCGATTCTTCAGAAGGGCTGCGGAAAGGGGGCGATTCAATGACATTCGCCGTCGCTCATGCTGAACAGTACGATCAGGAAAAAATATTAATCCTCGATCTTGTGATGGAATTTCAGCCCCCATTCTCACCCGAGCAAGTCATCACGGATATAGGTGAAGTCTGCAAGAGATACAATATTGAAAGGATAGTGCAAGATCGCCACTCAATAGCCTGGATCGCTGCGGACTTTTGGAATTGCTTTGAGATCCAGGTTACTCCCAGTGATAAGAATAAATCACAGATTTATGAGCTGCTTGCCGTAGAGATGAATAAGAATACTGTTGAGCTATTGGATAACCAAAGGCTAAGAAGTCAAATCATGGGCCTTCATCGGTTCGTGAGAAGTGGAGGCATGGTCAAGATCGACCACATCCGGGGACATGACGACCTGATAAATTCGGCTGCCGGAGCGATAGGATTGGCCCTGGCCTCTGAGACCGAACGCCCCGAGATAATTGTTTTGGGATGAATTAAGATCATGGCCTAGAATTGATATGATGGTTTTGATTGACAACATTGTTCAGTGAGATATGGAATAATTTGCTGGGGGTAGCAAATGAACAAATGCAAAAGGAATATTATTTTGATATTCGGGTATTTGTTGATAATGGCAATTCTTTTTGTTCCGTATGAATCTGAAACCGTTCAGATAGTACAAGGTCCAGCAGGCTCTATAAAAGGAGACACAGATAGAGGCTTTGTTTTCATCCCTGTTTTCGTGAAAAACTACACTAAATATCGTGATATGGACCTTGAGAAATATTTTAAATCCATAAAGGATAATCCTAAACAAGTATTTTCTCCAGTTATCACAAAATATCTCTTGAATATAGATCTTCTCATAACAGAAATGTATCTAATTATAGTTGTTGCAGGTTTTATTTTTATCCTCTTTTGTGTGGTGTTGAGGAAACAATAGAAAGGGGAGTAATAAATAAATGACCTTCTTCAGGAGTGATTGCCTCATAAGGTAGACGAATGAAGGGGAGGGAAATTCTCATTCTTATTTGACTTCATGCTAATATTTTGATATTTATACCTTGATACTAATGGGAGGGGGCAAACAATGAAAAAATCTTTAATCATCATTTCTCTGTTTCTATTGGGCTTTTGTATTTCATCATCTTATGCAGTTGAAGTCACATTGTTAGGACCGAAGACTTACTTGCGGACAAAGGGGAAGCCAAATGTTTATACTGACACTTTTCCGGGAAGAGTAGGCGAAGGGACCCTTGTTATTAAGAACAACAGAGTAAGCAGTGCAATAATTAAGATTAACGGAGTTCAAGTAATGGGAACAAAGGACTTCAATCAGAAAGTCTATGATTTCGAAATTCCAATAGGTTTGTTAGACAGCAACACGATTTCAGTGGAATTAAGGAGCAAACCTAACAGTTATCTTTCTATTGAGATAGAGCAAGAAATCGAGGCGGAGGCTGGTGCAGTGATTGGATATGACGGAGGTATTGTTGAAGTTACGAGTTCACAAAGCCCACTGTTTGGAGTAGCAGTTACAGCTTTTGAAGGAGCACTGCCAGATGGAACTATTATAACTATTAACATGGACAACAGTCCTCCAACTGAACCTGTTCCTGAAGGATTGGAAACTGAAGGAAGTTATATATCTTTTGAAGCAACGGTAAATAGTTTCAATGGTCTTGTATTTATCACTATACCATTCAATGGAGAAAGGCAGGAAGATGAAGCTAGATTTGTTTGTAATTATGATGATTTATTAGAGGAGTGGAACTTGGTAGTACCCTTTCCTACTACTGATTCTTCTAAATTTGTAGCTCGTGTTGAGCATTTTTCTACATATGTTAAGGCAAAAGCAACTAGAAGTTTCTCTCAAATGTTAACAGGGTTTAGACTTGAACATGATACTCATAGATATAGAAATGATGGTTCTATTTTTTGTCAATATGATCCCAATGCTTCGGGAATATGTGCTGGACTAGCAGTATTAGCAGCAGAATATTTTAACAATTGGGCAGACCAAGAGGGAGAAAGCCTACGATGTCGTTGGGATTTGGTAACCAATGCTAATGCTTGTTGTGATGCCCACGGCAGATGGTTAGGAGAATGGCTTGGAGGAAGAGCCTCGACTACCGAAGAGAAATTTTATTGGATTTTGAATTTTTTAATAAAAATGTTTAATTGGCCGGCTTCATTCATAGATCATTCATATGTTATCGATTATGTTTGGAGAAATGCATTACATAATCGAGTGACGCCTCTTACGTGTATTGGATTAAGTGGTAGTCATGCTGTTGTAGCAACCGGTTGGGAAATGACTAGTCCATTTACTGGAAATATCAAAATATATGATATTAATTATAATGACGAGCCCAATTTTAGAAATGTATTCTATTATGGAGTTGATTCGGGTATCCAATTTTTATATCGTGATTATTTAGTCTTTCTTATTACGGATCCTGCTGGATTAAGTATTGATAGAAGCGTAACAGACTTTCCATCTCAGCATCTCTGTATTGGTGAAACTTATGAATTCATGTCCAAATGGGGAAGTAAAGGAGGTGGAAACAGCCAATTTGATGGCCCTCACGGTGTGGCAGCTTTCTCTTCTAGTTATGTTTATGTAACAGATCATAATAACCACCGAGTTCAAATGTTCACTTCTGACGGTACTTTCCTTACTAAATGGGGTAGCTTTGGGCAGAGGGATGGTCAATTTCACTACCCTATAGGTATAGCAGTGGATAACAATGGCTACGTATATGTTACTGATTTCTATAATCATCGGATACAAAAATTTACTCCTTTTGGGAACTTTGTAGCAAAGTGGGGAAGTCTAGGTTTCGAGAATGGACAGTTTAGTTATCCCAGTGATGTAGCAGTAGATAGCTCTGGAAATGTTTATATTGCGGATAGAGGCAATGGACGTATCCAGAAGTTGAAGTCAGATGGCACATTTATTACTAAGTGGGGAACTTTTGGAACTGGAGATGGACAGTTTTCACAGGCTGTGAGTATAGCAGTTGATAGGTTTGGGTTCGTTTACGTCGTCGATCGAGGTAACAGACGAATTCAAAAATTCACATCGGATGGCACGTTTATTACCAAATGGGGAAGCCCCGGAAGTGGGGATGGTCAGTTCGGTTGGTTTAATGGAGTAGCAGTAGATAATTTAGGAAATGTATACATAGCTGATACCGAAAATCACCGAGTCCAAAAATTTACTCCTGATGGTATTTTCCTTACTAAATGGGGTAGCTTTGGGCAGGGGGATGGTCAATTTTTTGAGACTATGGCGATAGAGGTAAACACCTCAGGATATGTATATGTTGCTGACTATGATAACAGTCGCATCCAAAAATTTAGGCCAATTTTATTTTCTAAATAATAGCGATGATGAAATTTGAGCATTAGTTTTTGTAGGTTAGCAATGACAAGGAGAAATTGAGGCGGGCAGAGGCCAGGTTTTCCCTGGCCTCCCTGTTGTATAAAAATGAACCTCTATGGTATATGCGCCTTATTAGGTAGACGATTGGGGCGAGACAAAATTCTCATAAAGGGGGGAAAATGACCGAATTAACTCCAGAAGAAAAAAAGAAAATCTATGAAGAAGAAAAGGTAAGGTTAGAGGCTCAAGAAAAAATCCAAAAGGAGAAAGCCGAAAAAAGCAAACAATCTAATTGGGTTGGAATTGTCGTATTGTTGATATTTATTGTGGTAGTTATGTATTTATGCGGATTTTTTAATACTGGTGAAAAATCCAAAGTCCAAATTGAAGAACTTTCAAGTGAAGCCGAAAATATGGCCATTGAATCGATTAAAGAGTATTCTGAGGTAACAGATGCTGCGATAACTCAAAAAAATAACACATTAAGTTTGGCTGTTATTGTAAGGTACGGAACAGACAAAGAGAAGGCAAAAGAAATGGGTGATAACTTTGTCCGGATGGTGAAAAGCTTTAGTAAAGATAAAGAACCAACTAAAGAAATAGGAAATGGAATATATGATTATATAATCGGTGTTTATTACCCAAATCATCAGGAAATTGTCACAGGAGCAAAATCAAGCATTGGAAGATTTATAACATGGTAATAACAGCATGAAAGATATATGCCAATCGAAGAATTTGTTTTATTCCTACGCTGTAAAATCCAAATTTGTGATTTATTTGAGGCGAGTGGAAGGCAGGATTATCCGGCCTTCTGCCTGTGCTTAAGTTGACCTCAATGGTATATGCACATCCTTAAAGAGGGTGGGGACTCAATTTTTCTTTTTTGCTTATGTGATTTATAAGTTTAAGATGCTACCCAAGAACCATTATTTTAGGTGTTACTTTTTTTTCATTTAACTCAACTGCTCTATCCCATCCTGGTTTTTTTAAAATTACTTTGCCTTCCTCTTCTCTGATTAATCCAATTTCTCTTGCATGGTCTCTGAGTTCTTTAGTTTCAATTGGATTGGGAGAATAAGTTATTGGATAATTTATTTCGTCATCCCATTCAACGCTTTCACCGAGAAATTTAGATCTTTTCTTAACATATAGAAGCATGTTGTCGATTTTTTCATCCGTTGTCTTACTGGCATAAGGCTCAACTAGCGATTCCATTTTGGCTGGGTCTCCAATTTTTGGAAGTTCATCTCCAAATTCAAAAATTTCTCTTGTGAAGGCGAAATATTTTGCCTTTTCTAACGTGTCCTTTTGTTCATATGCTTCGCGGAAAAATCCATCAATTTCGTAATTTCCACATACCTCACAATTAATTAAGGTTGCATCTTCTCCACTGACTGGACTTTCCTTTGCACCTTCTTTTTCACATAAAGAACATTTCATTGGTTCCTCCTTTAATTAATATAGTTTTTTTAAAAAGGGTGAATTAATTATCCCCCTGATACTAATTATATAATAAAATTGTTATTTAACCAGCTTCGATTCCAGAAATTTATCTATATCTTTTTTCCTGAAGAGGACTTTTCGCTCAAGTTTAATATATGGAAAAGCTTTCTGTTTCATAAGCTTTTGTAGGGTAGTCCTTGATATTTTCAGATATTCCATTACTTGAGCTCTTGTAAGCAATTCTTCTTTTAGCATCCTTAAAATATTAATAATCTCTTTCTGAAAAATCAATGAATTATTATTGAAAATTGTATTAAATTGTATTAATATGTATTTAGTGGTATTAAAAAGCAATTAAGTAATAATGGAGGAAGTCGATGATTCGTCAAAACAAAAGCGGTAAATGGGAAATTGATTTTACGTGCAATGGCAAGAGAATTAGGAGAGTAATCGGCTATAACAAGGAGGAAGCAAAAGATGCTATGGCTTCGCTTAGAAGGCAAATCAGATCGAAAGCAATTAATGAAGAATATGGATTATTTAAACCCAAGAAAAGAGTTCCATTTGAATATTTTGCAAAAGAGTTTTTAGAAATCTATTCAAAACAGAATAAGAAATCATGGAAGAGAGACGAATTCTCTCTCCAAAACCTAATCACCTTCTTTAGAAATAGGTGTCTATCAGATATTACCCCTGATTTTATTGAGAAATACAAAGTGAAAAGGAGAGAAAAGGTCTCGTGCTCAACTGTGAACAGAGAGTTGGCCTGTCTAAAAACCTTATTTTCTAAAGCAGTTGAATGGGAAAAGACGGAAAGTAATCCGGTAAAGAAAGTGAAAATGTTTAAAGAAAATAACATCAAGGAGAGGGTTCTTAACATTGAAGAAATGCAAAAATTAGTTGATGCTGCAACCCCTCATTTAAAACCAATACTAGGTGTTGCTTTAAATACAGGAATGAGGAGGAATGAGATGCTCGGTTTAAAATGGAAGAATATAAATTTTGCTAGAGGTTACATATTCATTGAAGACTCGAAGAGCGGCAAATCAAGAAAAGTGCCAATGAATTCAGTAGTATCAGATATGCTTAGAAGCATGGATAAAACCAAAAAATTTGTATTTTCCAACCCAAGGACAAAGAACCGTTTAAAGAATATTTCGACCTCCTTTAAATCAGCCTGTGAAAAAGCAGGGATCAAAGACCTAAGGCTTCACGATCTCCGCCATACTGCTGCTACGAGAATGATTGAGGCGGGGATTGACCTTGTGACCGTCAGCAAGATTCTAGGCCACTCATCAATCCAAATGACCATGAGATATGCACACCCCACACCTGAAAATATGCAGAGGGCAGTTGAAAGTCTCGCTGAAGCCTTTGATAAACCCGTCAACAAAGTCGTCACTTTAAGCGAACAGACGAATATCAATATCCCTGTAAATCATTTATTTCTATATAATTAACAAGAATTTTTGTCTTTCCACCCAATGCACTCAAAATCCAGTTCACTTCACGGTGAGTGTGGGTTCGAATCCCACCCTCGGCACTCTATCCTGTATCTAACGCCTTTGATTTGAGTTAATTACCGAAACCAAACGAAACTTAACGCAAACA
>Ga0114922_10002594_pt1 | contig 16914 bp, 14 predicted proteins | sample AartaG_FD_100975 | JGI IMG/M metagenome (GOLD analysis project Ga0114922, IMG submission 100975) | Deep subsurface microbial communities from Aarhus Bay to uncover new lineages of life (NeLLi) - Aarhus_00045 metaG | ecosystem: Environmental > Aquatic > Marine > Oceanic > Sediment | place...
CGCCTACCTGATCGAGGAGACCGGCACCAAGCTGAAGGCGACCTACGGGACCGGGTTCAAGGCGCCGACGCTCTACGAGCTCTTCTCGCAATACGGCGATCCGGACCTGGACCCGGAGATGAGCCGAGGCTGGGACGCAGGGTTCGAGCAGGACCTGTGCGGCGACAGAGTCACCGTCGGCGCGACCTACTTCGAGAACAGGTTCACGGACCTGATTGACTTCGGCCCGGCGTACACGTATGTCAACGTTGACCGCGCGAGGAGCGCGGGCGTCGAGCTCTTCGCGGCTTGTCGGCCGGCCGAAAGGCTTTCCGTGCGCGCCAGCTTGACGCATCAGGACACGGAGGACGAGACGACGGGGAAGGACCTGATCCGCCGCCCCAAGAACAAGGCGTCGGTCGACGTGGACTACCGATGCCTGGACGACAGGGCAAACGTGAATCTCAACGTGTCCTACGTCGGCTCCAGAGATGACTGGGACTTCGCGACCTGGCCGGCTACGCGGGCCGACCTGGACAGCTACACGCTCGTCAACGTTGCGCTCGCCTACGACGTGACGGAGAGGGTCCAACTGATCGCGCGCGTGGAGAACCTGTTCGACAAGAAGTACGAAGAGGCCCTCGGTTACGGCAACCTTGGGCTCGGCGTTTACGCCGGCGTGAAGGTGCGGCTCTGACCTGACGCCGCCGGCCGACGCTGTGTTATCATCGTACAGGTGGCCGCCTTCAGGCGGGCAAAGCCGGCCGTTGCAGCCTCGGCGGACGCATTCGCACGGAGGATCAACAGATGTATGCGCTGTTCGCGAAGGGCGGGCCCCTCATGTGGCCCCTGCTCTTGTGCTCGGTAGTGTCCGTGACTATCACGGTTGAGCGCGTGCTGTTCTGGCTGAAGGCCCACGGAGCGCGGGATGACGATCTGCTCGACAGCATGTTCCTCCGAACGGAAGCGGGGGACTTCGGAGGCGCCCTTGACGCGGGCGACGGCACGGAAGACTACGCTGCCGGCGTGCTCGCCGAGGGCCTGGCCCACCGGGAGCACGGCCTGACGGAGGCGATGCAGGTGGCCGCCCAGCGGGCGATAGAGCGGATGAAGCTCGGCCTCAACGTTCTGGACACCATCATCACGCTCGCCCCGCTGCTCGGGATCCTGGGCACGGTGCTGGGCATCATCGAATCATTCGACTTCCTGGGCCAGAGCGGCATTGAGGACCCGAGGGCGGTCACGGGCGGCATCGCGCAGGCGCTCATCACGACGGCCGCCGGACTGTCTGTGGCCATCGTGACCCTCATCCCCTTCAACTATCTGGTAGGCGCCGTTCAGCACGCCACGGGGCGCCTGGAGAGCTTCACCACGCGATTCGAGGTCGCCTACAGAAAGGGGCTGGTGAGGGCGAATGCGCCTCAGTAGCGGCTACGAGAACAGGAAAGCGCGCGTAGAGATGCTGCCCCTCATCGACATCGTGTTCCTGCTGCTCGTGTTCTTCATCTACGCGATGCTGTCCATGGTCGTCCATCGGGGCATCAAGGTCGAGCTGCCCGGTGCGGCCACGGCGCGCCTGGACAAGCAGGACTACGTGACCATCACCATAACGAAGGATAACGCCGTCTGGCTCGGCGAAGTGCCCGTGGGCCTCGGTGAGTTGCCTGCGCGCGTGACTGAGCTGGCAGCGCGGCGGGGAGAGATGCCCGTCTACATCAACGGTGACGTGCGGGCCGACCTCGGCATCGCCGTGGAGGTGCTGGATCTGCTCAGGCAGGCCGGCGTCGAGCAGGTCTCGTTTGAATGCATGGAGCCCGTCGAATGAGAAGCCGCGGCCACGTGTTCGGGCTGATCGTCTCCCTGTCGCTGCACGCCCTTCTTCTTGCGGTTTGGGGCGGGCATGAGGGCCCGATGGTGGTGTTCGAGAGGGGAGCGGCGGCCGTTACACTGAACATCATGCCCTCCGTTGCGAGCCGCGCCGCTGCCCCGCCGAAGGCCACGGACACCCCCCAGCCGGAGGCGCAAACGCCACAGGCCGAGCCGGAGCCTGTCGTCGAGATTGAGGAGGCGCCCGAACCGGAGACTGCGGTCGAACCTACGCCGCTGCCCCCGGTCCCCGAGCCGCTGCCTGAACCGATCCAGCCACCTCTTGAGGAGCCGCCGCTTGAACCCGAACCGACACCGCCTGCGAAGACAGAGGCGCAGCCGGAGGATGTGAAGGAGGCGCTGCCTCACGAGCCGGCCAGGGAGACCTCGACGGAGCCCGAACCCACTAAGACTCGCACGGGCCAACCTGCCCAAGACGCGGAACCTAGCAGAGCGCCATCGCCGGCGGACTCGGAGGCGAGCGGGGGCAGCGAGGCGCAGTCCGTCGACTCGGTCGATGCGAACGCCGACCTGAGGGAGAAGGGCGTGGACTCGCCCGCCAGGGCCGCCAACCTGCCTCGGCCGACCTACCCCCTCTACTCCCGCCGCCACGGCGAGGAGGGCAGGGCGGTCCTTCTGGTCGAGGTCCGCCCGGACGGGTCGGTCGGTAAGGTTGAGGTGGTCAAGTCCAGCGGCTACCGGCGGCTGGATCAGGCCGCCCTCAGAGCAGTCCGGAAGGCTACCTTCATCCCGGCAAGGCAGGGCGGCAGGCCCGTGGCGGCGCGGCAGCGGATCGCGTTCGTGTTCCGGCTGGAAGGCATTGAGAGGCCTTGATCGTCTTCGCTGATCGCTGACCACCCCACGGAGGATGACTTGCGGACCAATCCGGCCAAACCGCTTGTGGTGCTGGCTGCGTTTTTGATCGGGCTGGGGCTCTCCCTCTGGCTCGGCAGACTGCCCACCCACGTGGCCGGCCGCGCGGGCGAATTCGGCGGGCAGCAGCCGGAATCCGTGCATCGATACGCCCGTTTGGCCTGCATGTCGCCGGCGGCGGTGGAGATCACGTTCGCGCTCGGCGCGGGCGACCGCGTCGTAGGCGTGAGCCAGCACACGAAGTGGCCGCCGGAGGCGCTGGACAGGCCCGAGTGCGGGGCTTTCATCAACCCCAACTTCGAGCGTATCCTCGCGCTGCGCGCCGACCTCATCATCACCCAGGGCAGGGCCGAGGACCTGACGGAGTTCGGCGACGCCAACGGGATCGACGTCATCTCGCTGGCTCTGACCGACCTGGAGTCCATCTTCGCGGAGACGCGCCGCCTGGGTCGCCTGCTGGAGGCGGAGTCCGAGGCGGATCTGGTGTGCGCCAGGATGCGCGCGCCACTGGCCAAGGTAGCCGCGCGGGCGCGGGACTTACCGCCGGTGCGCGTCCTGCTGGTCGTCGGCCGAGAGCCCGGCGCACTGAACGACATCTATTCCGTCGCCGGTGGCACGTTCCTCCATGACCTGATCGAGCTGGCGGGCGGGGTGAACCTGGCTGCGGACCTGCCGTCGCGCTACGCGATCATCAGCAAGGAAGCCCTCATCGAAAGGGCGCCGGAGGTGATCGTTGAACTCCACGGAGAGGGGGCTGACGAAGCCGCCCGCCAGGAGGCGCTGAAGCTGTGGCAGGGCCTCCCCACGGTGCCGGCCGTCCGACGGGGGAGGGTGTACGTCATCGAGGCGACCTATGCCATGATCCCCGGGCCGCGCGTGGTGCAGCTCGCCGAAACGCTGGCTGAACTTCTGCACGGGGGCGAAGCGCAATGACCGGCGAACTGCTCTCAGTGCGCGATTGCTCCTTCCGCTACAGGGAGGGGGACTTCCGCCTGCGCAAGGTGCGGCTGGACGTGCGCCCCGGCGAGGTGCTGGGCATCATCGGCCCCAACGGCTCCGGCAAGAGCACGCTCCTGCGGCTGATGAGCGGGTTCCTGGAACCGCACGAGGGGGAGGTGGTCCTGGCTGGCAGGCCGCTGCGTTCCCTCAGCCGGCGGCTGCTGGCGCGCGAGATCGCGTTCCTGCCACAGGAGCCGGAGACTGCCTTCGGCTTCAGCGTCCGGGAAGTCGTGGCCATGGGGCGGTACCCTTACCTTGCCGCGTTCGGCTTCCTGCGAGAGCAGGACGTGGAGGTCATCGAGCGCTCGATGCATGAGACCGAAACGGACCGGTTCGGCGCGCGTGCCTTCCCGACCCTGTCCGGGGGAGAGAAGCAACGCGTGCTGATCGCCAGCATTCTGGCGCAGGAACCGTCCGCCATGTTGCTTGACGAGCCGACGGCCGCGCTGGACATCCACCACCGCTCGGAGGTGCTCGGCCTGCTCCGCGCCCTGGCCGGAAAGGAGATTGCCGTCGTCATCGTGACCCACGATCTGAACGCGGCGAGCCAGTTCTGCGACCGTCTGATTCTGCTATCCGAGGGCGGAGTCGCCCGGGCTGGCGGCCCGACGGAGGTGATGGACCCGGAGCTGCTCTCGCAGGTTTACGGGGTGCACGTGCGCGTGGTGGAGAACCCCGTCACGCGAGCGCCGATGGCGGTCGTGCTGGGAAAGGAAGGGCATAGTAATGCCTAGGGGATACCTGACGACGCGCCGCCTCTGGACACTGACGGCGCTGGCGTGCGCGCTCTGGCTCGTGGTCGGGGCGCTGTGTCTGTCATGGGGCCAGGTGCGGCTGCCGGCGCGAGAAGTGCTGGCCGTGCTGACCGGCGGTCAGGCGTCCGAGCTGACTGCAAACATAGTGCTCATGCAGAGGCTGCCGCGCGTGCTGCTGGGCCTCCTGGCGGGTGGGGGGCTGGCCGTTGCGGGCGCCATTTTCCAGGCCATGCTGCGCAATCCCCTGGCCACGCCGCACACGCTGGGCGTCTCGGCCGGCGGCTCGCTCGGAGCCGTGCTGGCCATCTTGCTGGGCTGGAGCGCTCCGGGGCACTGGCCCGTGGGCACCGTCCAGCTCTTCGCCCTGGGCGGCGCGCTGGTCAACATCAGCATCATCTACCTGCTGGCCCGCCGCAAGGACATGCTCTCGCCCCTCAAGCTCCTGCTCGCCGGCGTCACGCTTGGCCTCATCTCGTCGGCCATGATCATGTTCGTGCGGTTCATCTCCGATCCGCAGAAACTGGTGATGGTGGACCGATGGCTGATGGGCGGCCTGGAGGTGCAGGGATACCGGAGCGTGGCGTCCGTGCTGCCGCTCTTGGTGCCGGCACTGGCACTGCTCGTCATGCAGGCCAACGCGATGAACCAGCTCAGCCTGGGCGAGGAGATGGCCGTCGGCAGGGGCGTGAACGTCAGGGCGGTGCAGATGGAGTCATTCCTGGGCGGGTCGATTCTGACGGCCGCCGTCGTGTCCGTGGCGGGTCCGATCGGCTTCGTCGGTCTGATCGTGCCGCACGTGCTTCGAACGCTCTTCGGGCCGGATCACCGGGTGCTGCTCGTGCTCTCCTTCTTCGGCGGGGGCGCGTTCCTGGCAGCGGCGGACACGGTGGCTCGTTCCGCGTTCGCGCCGTCCGAGCTTCCGGTGGGCGTCCTGACGGCGATGATGGGCGGCCCGTTTTTCCTGCTGCTGCTGGTGACACAGATGCGGCGGCAATAGGCCCGGCGTTTGACACGCGCGCGCCTCTCGTTAGACTTGGTTTGGGGATCCAGAAGCCGGACGTGACGTTATGAAGCTGCTGATAGCCACTGCGAACCCGAAGAAGCGCAAGGAGTTGGAAGAGCTGCTGGCCGGCCTGGGGGTAGAGGTGCTCACGTTGCGCGACTTCCCGGACGCGCCCTCCGTGCCTGAAGAGGGCGAGACGCTGGACGAGAACGCGGCGGCCAAGGCCAGAGAGACGGCCCGCGCGTGCGGCCTGCACGCGGTGGCGGACGACTCCGGCCTCTTCGTGGCGGCCCTGGACGGGGGGCCGGGCGTCCGCAGCGCCCGCTACGCCGGCCCCGATCCCACTAGCGAGAAGCTCTGCCGGAAGCTGCTCGGGGAGACGGAAGGAGTGGGCGAGGGCGACAGGCAGGCCCACTTCCTCTGCTGCATCGCGATGGCCGACCCGGACGGCGGCATCGTCCTGACGGCCTCGGGCCGCGTCGATGGCACGATCACACGCGAAATGCGGGGGAGCGGCGGTTTCGGGTACGATCCGGTCTTCTACTACGAGCCTGCCGGCCGGACGTTCGCCCAGATGGCGCCCGAGGACAAGAACGCCGTCAGCCACCGTGGCCGGGCCATGCGCCAGTTCCGCCGCAGGTTCCTCAGGTGGCTGGCCCAGCGCCAGAGCTGATCCTGGCACCGGTTGGGTCACGTGTGGCAGCACCTCCGGGTCGCCTGGTTGCTTCGGTCACGCGCGAGCGGTATAGTGCGCCGACTGCCCTGCCACCTTGCTCCGGGGAGTGGATACATAGCGATGAAGAAAGCCATCATGCTGCTGCCGTCGCGGAGCCGGGGCCGCATCTACGCGCCCGAGCAGATCGATAGGATTTGCGGGTTGGTCGACCTGACCGACTGCGCCGAGCTGGTAGGGGACCAGGGGGCGCTGCGCCCGATCCTTGCGGACACCGAGATCATCGTGACCGGCTGGGGCATGATGACGTTGGACGGCGAGTTCCTGGATGCTGCGCCGCGACTGCGGGCCGTCCTCTATGGCGCAGGCTCGGTGCGCTACTTCGTCACGGACGAGTTCTGGGACAGGAACATCCTGCTGACCAGCGCGTGGGCGTCGAACGCTGTCCCAGTCATCGAGTACACTGTGGCCGCCATCGTCTTCGGCATGAAAAAGTGCCTTCAGGCGGCGGCACTGACCCGCGAGGAGAAGGCGTTCCGGCAACCGGCAGGCATCAAGGGCGTCTATGGCATCAAGGTGGGCATCATCGGGGCCGGCATGGTCGGTGCGGGCGTCCTGGAAATGCTGAAGAACTACGAGGTGGAGACGTACTGCCACGATCCGCATCTCTCCCCCGAACGGGCGGGGGAGCTCGGCACCACGCCGATGGGGTTGGACGAGATCTTCAGAACGTGCGATGTCGTCAGCCTGCATGCGGCCAACACCCCCGCCACAAAACACATGATAAGGGGCGATCATTTCCGCAGCATGAAGGACGGGGCCGTCTTCATCAACACGGCGCGCGGCCGCATCATCAAGGAAGACGAGATGGTCGAGGTGCTTCGCGAGGGCAGGATCTTCGCTTTCATTGACGTGACCGACCCGGAGCCGCCGGCCGCGGAAAGCCCGCTCTACACGCTGCCGAACGTCTTCCTGACGCCGCACCTGGCAGGGCCGCAGGGATGGGAGGTCCATCGGAACGCGGAGTACGTCATTGAGGAGCTGCGGCGGTACCTCGAGGGGCGCGAGCCCCGGTATCCGGTCACCAGGGACATGATGGAGTGGATGGCCTAGACCCGGCCGCTCGGAGCGGCGGGCCGACGCCCGCAAGTCAACGGAAGGAACGGGAGCAATGAATCGAGCTTGCTGGGTTGTTCTGCTGGCGGCTTTGGTGCTGACAGCGGCGGCACAGGCGGCCACCGAACGAGTGACGCCGCTGGTCGTCGATCCGCGTGGCTCAGTACGTGGCAGCAGCTACGTGCACGTCCAGGACGGGACGACAGTGGAAACGGCGCGCGGGGGGCTGCCGATCGTGGAATGGGAGGGGAAGCGCGCCGTCAAGCTGCACGCGACGCATAGCCCCGAGGGGTCCTTCCACGTGGGCATAGCCATGCCCGGGTGGACGAAGTTCTACCTGTTCGACTATGGTCCGGACGGCGCCCTGGAGTTCGACGTCACCGGCAGCATGGCCGGCAAGCTGGAGATCGGCATCGTCGACGTGGATAAGGACCGCGCGGGCCCGGACCAGGCCGTCGGCGCGATGGTCGACCTGTTGCGCTACGTGACTCCCACCGCCGAATGGCAACACGTGGCGATCCCGCTCCGGGATTTCGTCTCGGCCGCCCCGGACATCGATCTGGACAACATGGAGAAGGTCGTCTTCAACGGTTCGGCGCCCGGCGGCGAGACGACGCTCTACCTGGCGAACGTCCTCTTCCGCACCACGGCTCCGGAGAGGGTCTACCGACCGATCAAGGTGGACCAGGTGGGCTATCCGCGCGATTGGCGCAAAGTGGCAAAGGTCACGGCTCCGGCCGTGCTGAAAGGCGAGGTGCCGTTCCTCGTCAGGAACGTTGACTCCGGCGAGGCGGCATACAACAGCGCCCTTTCCCTGGTGCCCGTGGCCGGCCCGGACGCGCCGCGCGACCAGAGCAGCGGCGACATCGTCTACAACGCGGACTTCTCTGATCTGAGGACACCGGGCACTTACGTCGTGGAGGTGATTGGGCCCGGCATGTCGGTTCCATTCCGGATCGCCGAGGACGTCTACGACCGGCTCTTCTATGACGTGGCCCGGTTCTGGTTCTTCCAGCGTTGCGGGATGGAGCTCAAGCCGGAGCACGCCGGCCCGTACGCGCACCGCGCCTGTCACGCCGCCAACGAGGCAATCCGCGACAAGGAGGGCAGGACGCGCGACTGCCGCGGCGGGTGGCACGACGCCGGGGACATGAACTGCTACACGCCGTGGACCATCCAGCCCATCTTCATGCTGCTGAGTCTGCACCGGCATAATGCGACCAAGTTCACGGACGGCCAGCTCAACCTGCCCGAGAGCGGCAACGGTGTCCCCGACCTGCTCGACGAGATCAAGTACGAGCTGGACTGGGTGCGCAAGATGCTGATCCGGGAGGGTCCCAGGGCGGGACAGGTCTACGGCCGGGTCCACGAGGGGCTGGCGCAGCAGCCCGAGGGCGTCGACTTCTATGACACGCCCCACGGCCTGAGCGATACGTCGGACGAGGCCGCGTGCGCCCTCGTCGCTGACCTGGCCCATGCCTACATGGTCTACAAGGAAGTGCCCCAGGAGCGCGACTTCGCCGAGGCCTGCCTCGATGACGCCCTTCTATCCTGGGATTACCTGAACTCTGCGAGCGGAGTCGACGGGAAGCACCTGTTCACGGCCGCTGTCCTGCTGTTCGAGGCCACGGGGCGGGAGGACGCACACGCTGTGGTCAAGCGCCTGGCGCCCAGCATTCTCGATACGTGGATGGGGCACATCAACTACGGCGTCTTCGACGGAGGGCTGGCGACCTACTGCCTGAGCGAGCGACCCGAAGTGGACGAAGCGCTTCAGGCCACGCTGCGCGACTACTACAAGACCTACGCCGACGCCGTGGTGGCCGCCGCACGGTCCAAGGCCTACAACACGCCGATGATCGAGGGCGTTGTTTTCAGCTGGGGCTCGAACGGCCACTGCATCGCCAAGAGCGGAGCGCACCTGCTCATGGTGAACCGGTTCGCTCCGGACGAAGCCTACGTCGAGACGGCGCGTGACACGCTGCACTGGCTGCTGGGCAGGAACGCCGTCACGCAGTGCATGGTGACCGGCTACGGGACGCCCCCGCTGGGTCCGATCTATCATTCGATGTTCGGACCGCTGGGTCCCGGGCTGGCCATGCCGCCGGGCTACCTGCCGGGAGGGCCGACCCATTCCAATTGCCCGGGGATCTCCGTCTATCCGGCCAAAGCGTGGCGCGCCGACTACACGAGCTGGCAGCTGACCGAGCCGTCGCTCACTTACCAGGGCTCGTTTACGTACCTGGTCGGCTCCCTGGCGGCCCTGGGCGGTGGGTAGAAGGGGGGGAGAAGGCCGGCGTAGCCCTATTGCGGCACGGCCACGCGTTCATGGTCATCCCGGATCATCCAGGACAGGCGCTGTCGCGGGTCGCAGGTGGCTGCTCCCTCAGTCCCCGGCCTCGCCTGCATCGCCGAGCGTGACGTCGAAGGGAATGCCCAGCTTCTCATACAGTCTGGCCCGGCTCTTCTGGTCTCCCTGCTGTATCCTCTTCGCGATGGCCAGGGCGTCCTCGATCCGGTCGGCGGGGATCACCGTGACGCCGTCGCCGTCTGCGACGACCAGGTCGTCGGGCCGCACGTAGACGCCGCCGCACTCGACGGGCTGGCCGTATGCATCCACCTCCACGCGCCCGGGGATGATGCCCCGTGAGAAGCCGTGGCAATAGACGGGCACCTTCTGCTTGATCAGTTCGTCTGTGTCGCGCACGCCGTTGTTGGTCACGATCCCCACGGCGCCCCGTGCCAGCCACGTCATTGAGTTCATCGAGCCGACGTAGCCCGTGTCTTTGGTGTTCGTGCCATCGATGACGAGCACGTCGCCGGCCGCTATCTCATGGGCCCACTTCGGCTCCTCGCCGTACCACCGGCCCTCCTGCTTCTGGAAGTCCTCCACACCGTGCGCGACGATCGTGCGGGTGGAGGGAACGTAGCGGAGCGTGAACGCGAAGCCGACTATGCAATGAGAGAACTGCTCCACGTCGCGCCACAAAGGGCGGATCTCCGGGGCCATCAGCCCGCGGTCGAACAGCCCCAGCGTGTCCATCGCGTCATGCCAGTCCGTGACCCGGATGCCCTTGCACCTCTCGAGCATCTCGGCGCGCTCGTCTGCATTCATCCTCGGAGAGTCCTTTCTATTCATCCGGCCGCGTCGGCCGAAGCCCCGTGCCGCCTGCCCCCGGCGGGCAGGCAGCGGATTCTAGCACGGTCCCTTCAGGGAGTCAAAACAGGATGGTCTAGCCCTCGGGGACGACGCGTTCCGGCGAGGGCATGCGCAAGAAAAACAACCACCCGGCGAAGGCCAGCACGCCGCAGCCCAGAAAGGCGTGGGGAAAGCCCGTGACGTCAATGTCTATCCCAAGGCCCAGCAGGGGCGGAATCACCGCGTTCGCAAGACCCAGGAACGTGAAGGAGACCGCAGAGTAGCTGGGCCGGCGATGCGGGCCCGCGAACCGGAACACCGCGGGCAGCATCACCACCATGCGCACTCCGTACGCAAAGCCCAACAGGCTCCAGGCCGCACAGATGACGGCCGGACGAGCCGACACAACCGACAGGGCCGCGGCTGCCATCACGAACAGCGGAAACACGCGGAACGGGGCAATCGTGCCCCTCCGGTCGCTCAGCACCCCGCCCACAAGCGACCCAACGGCCATCGAGCCGAAGTAGAACATGGTGAAGGTGCCCACGATGCCGTCCTGGACGCCGGGATAGGTCAGGGCATACCTGGTCAGGAAGGTCAGCAGGACCATGACGGGCAGCGTCGCCAGCAGAGAGGCCACCATGAAGAGCCGGAAGTCGCGCCGCCGGAACATGATCTGCCACAGGTCGCTCAGGTAGGCACGCCAGGGGGTCCGCCTCTGGTTCGGCAGACCCTCGGTGCGTTCCTCTCTGACGAGCGCGACGAAGAGCAACGAGAGCCCGTAGAAGATCAGCGCCAGAAAGAGCAGAATGCGGTAGCGCTCGGGGGCCGGCCGCGCGTTCATAATCTGCTGAATCAGTTTGCCCAGCCCGACGCCCAGCACGGCGGGAACGGCGCGCCGTACGCCCAGCAACGTCCCCCACCACCTCTCCGGCACTGTCTTGGCGTACCAGTCCGTCCAGACGGGCACGATCAGGCCGGAGCCCAGGCCGTTGGCGGCCAGCGCGACGAAGAACAGGGGCAAGGTGAAGGCGGCGTCCCACCGAAGGTAGAGCGAGAGCAGAAAGCCCAGCCAGCCCACCCGCTGGAGCACAGCGCACAGGAGGACGGTTGGCTTCTTGTAGGCCAGTCCCTCCACCTTCTTGGCGTAGAGTATCTGCGGCAGGAACAGGCCAAGGCCGCGGACCAGCGCCACCAGCCCGACCAGGATGGCCAGGTCGCTCAAGTCCTGGATCAGCTTCGGGATCACCTGCTCCACGCTGAACGAGATCAAGGCAGCGAAGAAGAACACGCCGTCGAGCAGGTGACAGATGGCGTTCCACCGGGACCGGGACCCAAGCACTGCCGACTCCCCAGCAAAAAAACCGCTCTGTCCGCGCCTTCCGGCTATCAGGACAGAGCTTGCGCCGCCGTGCAAACCATAGGAAGCATTGCTTCCACGGACATTATACCTTGCGGCTTCAAAGGGGGCAAAGGGGCGGCCCGTTGAGACGGCCGCCCATCTAGGGGATGACGTCCATCTGCGCCCCGGCGCGCCGCATCAAGTCGACGAACGTGGGGAAGGTTACCGACACGGCCTCGGCCGTCGTCACGGTGGTTTGGCCCTCGGCCACCAGCCCTGCGACGGCCAGAGCCATGACGACACGATGATCGCCGTGGCCGTCCGTCTTCGCCCCCCGCAGCCGGCCGCTTGAGAGTATCAGGCCGTCCGGCAGCTCCTCCACCTGCCCCCCTAGCTTGCGCAACTCACGGGACATGACGGCCAGGCGGTCGGTCTCCTTTGCCCGGGCCTGGGGGACGTTCAGCAGCCGCGTCTCGCCTTGCGCCACGCAGCCGGCCACGGCCATGGCCGGGAGTGCGTCAGGCGTCGCGTTCAGGTCGAACGTGCCGCCGTGCAGCTCCGGCGGTCCCTCGAACCGAATGCCGTCCTCTGCAACCGCGTAGCTGCACCCCATCAGCTCGAGCATGCTGACGACGGCCCTGTCGCCCTGGGAATCCTCCATGTCCAGCCCGGACAGGAGGAGGCGCGAGCCCGTGATAGCCGCAGCGACCAGGAAGAACGTTGCGCTGGAGAAATCCCCGGGCACGGCTGCCTCGAAGCCTGCGTAGCGCTGCCCGCCGGGTATCTCGAACCGGCTGAAGTCCTCATTGCGGGCGCACTCGATGCCCAGCCTGTCGATCCAGCCCAGGGTCATCTCGACGTACGGCCGCTCGTTGAGCAGGGGTACCTCGATAACGGTGTCTTCCCTGGCAAGGGGGCAGCCGATGAGCAAGCTGGACAGGTACTGGCTGGTGGGGCACTCGATGGCGACCCGGCCTCCGCGCAGGCCGCCGCCGACTACCAGCGGCGCGCAGCCGCTTCCGTCGACCGAGCGGGCCGTGGCTCCGAGCGAGCGCAACGCGGCAAGCAGTGGACCGGCCGAACGGCGTCGTATCTGCTCATCCCCAGTAAACCGGCTCGTGCCGTCGGCCAGTGCGGCCGCCGTCATGGCCAGGAAGAGCGTCGTACCGGAGTTGCCCACGTCGACCGTGTCCGCTGCGGCGCGCGGCGCCCCCGCCGTGCCGTCAATCTGCCACGCGTCGGCCTGGGTGGTGTCAACCGCCGCTCCCAGCGCGCGGCAGACGCGCACGCAGCTCTCGGTGTCGCTGGACTTGAGGGGCTGGCGGAGGAGCGAGCGCCCCTCGGCCAGGCTGGCGACGATCAGGCCGCGGATCGTGTGCGACTTGCTGCCGGGGATCTGGACTGACCCCGACAGCGCACCGGGTCGGGCTCTCAGTTCCATGGGTCTGGCGGCTTCAAGACGGCGCGGAGTGTGCTTATCGGGCACCAAGTGGCCCGTTCACGCGTGCGACCCGATTATAAAGGGGCGCGCTGCGGGGCCGCAATGGGAAGGTCGGTTTGCAATGAGGCCGGATCATCCGCCATAATCAGATTGAGCGCCGTGTGGCCCGGCGTTGTGCGGGAGCGACATGAGGAATCGCATCGCGCTGACAGTGGACGTCGAACCCGACTGGGGCGTCAGAGGCACTCGGGCCTACCGTGAGGTGACCCCGCTGTTCCTGCGGTTCCTGGAAGAACGGGGCATGCATGCGACCTTCTTCGTCGTTAGTGACCTGGTGGACGAGACCGCCGAGCTCGTGGCGGCCCTGCGCGAGGCGAACGAGGTGGCCTCACACGGACGCAGCCATCGCTTGCTGGATACGCTGAACGCCGCCGAGGTGGATCGGGAAATGAGGGAGTCGCGCGAACGACTGGCCATGGCGGCGGGAACTGTCGATGGTTTTCGCGCGCCGTTCTTCCGGCGCTGCCGGGACTTCTTCAGTCGCCTCAAGGGAGCAGGCTACCGATACGACGCCTCCTTTGGGAGCGTCGTGCCGGGCCCCGGGAACGGTCGCCTGCACAGCCTGCCGTGTCCCTTCGCGCGGGACTCGGCCTACGAATTCCCCACGTCGGCCATGGGAGGCGGCTTGCTGCCGTTGTCCCTGACGTGGCTGCGACTGCTTGCGCCGGTCGGGCGGAGCCTTCTGCCGCCTTCGGCGTCACTGATCTACCTGCACCTGCATGAGTTCCTGCCGGCGGAGACGGCGTCGTGCCTTCCGCTGCCGCTGCGTCGCATCCTGACGCGGAACTGCGGAGAGCCGGCCTGGAGGATACTCGAGGAAACGGTGGAGCGGCTGGACGCCGAGTTTACCACGTGTCGTGAGATACTGGACGCGTTCTGCTCGGGTGAGACGGAGCGAGGGACGAATGCGGATGGCTGAGCCGGACCCCATCGTGATAGCCGGCGCGGGCGTGGCGGGATTGTCGGCCGCTTACCGCCTGCAGGGGCATGCGAATGTGCCCTTTGTGGTCTACGAGAGGGCTCCCTACGTGGGGGGGTACTCGCGGACGATCCAGCATGGAGATTTCCGGTTCGACCTCGGCGGCCATCGCTTCTACACCAAGAAGCCCCACGTCCAGCGGGTCGTGGAGGAAGTCGTGGGGGACGACCTGCTTGTAGTCGACCGGTTGAGCCGGATCCTCTTCAACGGCCGTTTCGTCGACTATCCGCTCACGCCTCTCAGCACCTTGACGGGGCTGGGGCCTGGCGGCGCCGTAAAGGCCGTGCTGGACTACGCTGTGATGAAGGGCCGCAAGCTTGTCTCGGAAGATGGGCCGGAGGAAACCTTCGAGCAATGGGCGCTGTCCCGGTTCGGACGTTACCTCTACGATGTTTATTTTCGGGTCTACACGGAGAAGACGTGGGGGGTTCCCTGCACGGAGCTGTCGGCCGACTTCGCGCACCAGCGCATCAAGGGGCTGTCCTTCAGGGAGGCCGTCAGGGATGCGGTGCTCAAGAAGGGGGGCCCGGACACGCTGGTGCGGCGCTTCCTCTATCCGCGCTACGGTTTCGGCCAGATACCCGATGGCATGGCGGATGCCGTTACGCCGCCCAGTGCCGTCCTCACGGAACATGCCATCGTGGAAGTGGAGCATGACGGTGGCAGGATCTGTGCGGTGAAGGCCAGACAGCCGGACGGCGAGGTCGTGCGGCGGACGTGCTGCGAGTTCATCAGTTCCATTCCGGTTGACGAACTTGTCGGCTTGTTGCGCCCGGCCCCGCCCGCCCCTGTCCTGGAGGCGGCACAGGGGCTGGTCTACCGGAGCGTGGTCATCCTTTTCCTGACGCTGGACGTCGAGCAGGTCAGTCCGGATCACTGGATTTACGTACCGTCCCCGGAGATCGGGTTCTGCAGGCTTCACGAGCCCAAGAACTGGAGCAAGGAGATGGCGCCGTCCGACAAGACCGGGCTGGTGCTGGAGTACTTCTGCCAGGAGGGAGATGCCTACTGGAGCCGGGACGTCCCGGCGCTGGCCACGGAGGCCACCCGCCATCTAACTGAGATCGGGCTGATCGAGCCCGACTGGCTCATTGACCAGGCCGTTGTCCGTTTGCGCAAGGCGTACCCCGTCTATCGCGTGGGCTACGCCGAACGCGTCAACGTGATCACGGAATACCTGCGGCGCTTCTGCAACCTATACAACGTCGGGCGCAGTGCTTCGTTCCTGTACACCAGCTCCGACCACTACATCGACATGGGGCTGAAGGCGGCCGAGAACGTCCTCGGGCATGACCACGACCTGGACGCCATAGGGCGCGAGCAGGCCTACGCAGAGACATGGGACGAAGGCGAGCGATGAACCTGAGGGGCTTCTGCCGGCTATGGGCCAAGCGGGGGTGGCGGTCGTTGCTGCTGCTGATCTTCGCGTTGGGCACCCTCTTCGTGGTTGTTTCAGGCGTGAGGAGGGCGCTGTACGGCTCCTCGGAGTTCACAGCGTTCCGGCGCATAGTCCAGGTCAGCCTTGTCCAGAATAGGAATCACTACGAGCACATCGAGCACCTGCGCGCGTATCCGCCCTTCTTCGCGATCTTCTGGACGCCGTTCGGCTTCCTTCCTGTGGGTTTGGTGCCGCACTCGGACGGCCCCACTGAAGGCATCACGTTAGGCCAGGGCATCCAGCTCGGCCTCAGCGCCGCCGTGCTACTGGTTCTGATGGTTGCGATGACCGTGTGGTCGGTTCGGTGGGTCATCGCAGCCTGCCATCAAGCCGAGCAGAAGGAGCCCCGTTCGTGCGCCCCGGCGCTGCTATGGGTGTTGACCGGCGGCCTGATGCTCAACGGGGCTATCCGCTGCGAGACGGACATGTTCATCGTCGCCATGGTGACGGGTGCGATGTACCTCATGCTGGCGCGGGACCGGCAGTGGGAAGGAGGCGCGCTGCTGGGCCTGGCGGCGGCGCTCAAGCTCACGCCCGGTCTTTTCGGCCTTTACCTGCTCTGCCGGCGCAAATGGCGCGCGCTGGGGGGCATGCTGGTCGCGGGCGCAGTCTGCACCATCGTGCTGCCCGCCCTCGTCTGGGGAGTGGATGGCAGCATCCAGCGCCACCGTTCGTGGCTGACCAAGGTTCTGATCCCCTACGCGCGGGAAGGCCCGGAGTCGTTTATCGGCCGGCCGTACCGCCGCCTGAACCAGTCCCCCAAAGCCGCGCTGGTTCGGACCCTCACCCGCTACAACGCGGGTAAGGCCGACCAGCCGCGCTACTTCAACGTGGCCGACCTGCCGATGTCCACGGTCAGGAAGATCGCGCTCGCTTTCAAGCTTCCGGTGCTCGGGCTGCTGATCCTGGCCTGGGCGCTGCCGGCGATGGCATGCAAACGGGAGCTGGAGGCCCTCTTGTTCGCCCTCGTGCCGCTGGGCATGCTGTTGCTGTCCGACGTCTCTCACGGCAGCCATCTGTCGATGGTCGTGGTTCCCTTTGGAGCCCTCGTCGCGTTCTGCTTCGCGCATGCAGGCGAGAAGATAGGGACCCGCGTTTCCTGGGGGGTGCTCATGTCCTTTCTGCTGGTGAACCTGATCGCCGTGAGTCGGCTCAAAGAGATGTCAGTGGCCACGCTGGGCCTGCTGGTTCTCTTCGGCGTGACGGCCTACCTGGCCTTCCGGCAGAGAGCGCGGGAGCGCGTGGAGGCGC
>Ga0114922_10002595_pt1 | contig 16910 bp, 13 predicted proteins | sample AartaG_FD_100975 | JGI IMG/M metagenome (GOLD analysis project Ga0114922, IMG submission 100975) | Deep subsurface microbial communities from Aarhus Bay to uncover new lineages of life (NeLLi) - Aarhus_00045 metaG | ecosystem: Environmental > Aquatic > Marine > Oceanic > Sediment | place...
AGCTGATGATACCGAGCAATAATAGTGTAGAACACGACTTCACCCTGCAGCAGATAGCGGATAATTAGTGGATGTTCCCCTGTATGTTGCCTCGTTGATCACTTCTTGACTGTTCCTCTTTAAACTTGTATGATTATCATGCAGACCTGCAGATCGGTCGCGCTTGGTCGGGATTTGAATGTTGGGATCCCTGACCTGCTGAGGAAAGTCCGGGCTCCAAAAGGGTTTGGTGCTGGGTAACACCCAGGGGGAGTGATCCTACGGAAAGTGCAGCAGAAAATATACCGCCCCTCTCAGTGCACAGTCCTGGGAGGAGTAAGGGTGAAATGGTGAGGTAAGAGCTCACCGCCTGAGATAGCGACATCTCAGTGGCTGGTAAACCCCACCAGGAGCAAGGCCAAATAGACAGGCACAGAGTGAACCCGCTTTTGCCTCATGGGTAGGCCGCACGAGGTGTTTTGAACACCGCAGATAGATGACCGTTAAAACAGAACCCGGCTTACTGCAGGTCTGTATTTTTATATCTATTATCTCTTCCTCAAATTCACCTCTACGAGCAGGTACCATGATAACCTATACTCTACAAAAGAATTTTTCCACTGATGCAGTGAATATCGATTCAGAGGACTTCTGTTTCGAGTATTCAGGTGCAGCGGGAGCAGGGGATGGGTTTGAACCAATTTTTTCCTACCCTCCGATTCTCTACCGGAATCAGAAACAGTACCTACCGGTACGGGGGAAGAACAGTTTGACACTTCATACACAACTGGGGAAGCCTGTACCATGGGTACTCGTCGTGGAGGGCTTCCTGACAGTTCTCGACGCCGTGTTGTACAGCATAGATGTGAAGGCACAGACGGGGGGATTCACAGTGGTCGAAAAATCCCTCGCTCTGAAGAGGTTGTACACTATCGCTGATGAATTGGATGATTCAGTGTACAACCTTCTCGATATTCCACGGAATGACAGAATAATACAGCACTATCTGACACTTGCCGATGCGCCTGCAGCCATTAAAGATATGCTCAGCAGTGGTGTTCTGCATGAGAACACGGCCTTTGAAATTTTTAATCTGGAGAGTGCTGCATGGATACCTGCCGCTGAGTTTATCACAGAGGTTGCTCTCGGAACAAAAAAGAGAAATGAAATCATTGTCATGCTTCGCGATTTAGCACGGAGAGACCGAAAAGAACTGCTTGGCCTGATTGGGAGCGGTCACATGCAAGCCATTCTGCATGATGCAGGAATGGACCCCTCTCATCGAGGAGAAAAACTGTACAGGTATATCAGGAACAAGCGATATCCTTCTATTCATGCATACAGAAATAGGTTTGATAAGAAGCTGCGAGAGGTGAACATTGACAGGAAATTTCACCTCCTACTACCTGAAAACTTCGAAAAATGGGAATTCAGGCTGGTGATACCCTTTTCATCCCTTGAGGAATTCCTGGATAATATTGAGATATTGCAGAGAACCGGAAAACAGTCATCTTTCGCGGAGCTCATGAACATGAGATACTAGGAAAGTGTCCTGTTGATCTTTTCGAGCATTTCCAGCAGTTCGTCTCTGATCTCGTTTATATAGAGTTTTCTCGGGTCTTTTTCCTTGCCGAGTAACAGATCAAAAAGAACTTTCCGGGCACCCGAGATACTGTAACCCCTCTGATGCACCAGCTCCTTGATCTTTTTCACAATAAAAACATCACGTTCGGTGTATAATCGATGGCCCGCTCTGTTTTTCATGGGCTGGAGAAAGGGGAACTCCCTCTCCCAATACCGCAGGATGTAGGGCTTCACCCCTATTTTTTCAGATACCTCACCGATTGTGTAAAAGCCTTCATTGACTTTTACCGGATCCGATTCTGTTTTCCTGTCCATTGATTAATCTCTTTATATTCGAGATGTGCCGTGCCACGATGGCAATGAAGAGCAATGCGGCAAAGAGCAGACTGAATACATCATAATCTGCAAATATATAGAAGAGAGCACTTGCAAGGGTATACACAGAAACGGCAGCGAGAGAACCAAGTGATATGTATCTGCTCAGTTTTACGGTTATGAGAAAGGCGCACAGAGCGCATAGTGACGCATAGGGATTGAGTGCAAGGGTAACTCCGAAGGCGGTTGCTACACCCTTTCCACCCTGAAACCTGAGAAAGGGCGTGAAGATGTTTCCTGTGATGACCGTTATGCCCAGGAGAAATCTGAAGAGATACTGGTTCGGGAGGAACCGTGCAAAGAAAAAGGTAACAAGAAAGCCCTTCAGGATATCGATGATAAGCACTGGGGCGCCAAAGTATAGGCCTTCGGTACGGTATACATTTGAGAACCCGATATTCCCGCTACCGAAATCCCTGATGTCTTTTCTGCGAAAGGCTTTTACCACAATGTATCCAGTAGGTATTCCACCGATGAGAAAGGCACCTATGAATAAAAGTATGCCGATGACCATTTCTATCTCTTCCTCAACGAAACTTCAATAGGAACTCCCCGCAGATTAAAATTCTCCCGAATGGAATTCGTCAGATAGCGCTTGAAGTTAATATCCCTGGGATCGATGTTACGGACGAAAAACTCGAACCTGGGCGGTGCAGTTCCCCGCTGATAGCCGTATTTGATGTCACCCCTGCCGCGCGGCAGATGGCCGATAAAGCTGTTCAATTCGGCAGTTTGCAGGGTACTGTGATAATTATTATACACCCTTATAATTTTTTTCAGTAATGTTATTTTATTATACCCTGTATGTGCTGAAAGGGGGACAATGTCTGCAAACTGCGCATGGGGAAAGGCGTAGTAGATGTCATCTCGAAACATTTTTTCATCGGCTTGCCGGCCGTCCAGCAGGTCCCACTTATTTGCTGCAATGATCATTCCCTTTTTCTCACCGGCGATTATCCACGCAATCTTCTTGTCCTGCATGGAAACCCCTTCCGTGGCATCGAGCACCAGAATTGAAACTGTTGATTGGGCAATTGCCCGTTCGGTACGTACCAGACTGTAGAATTCAACGCTCTCGCGAATTTTCCTCCTTTTCCTCAATCCAGCGGTGTCGATGAAACGAAACGCCCGGCCATTGTATAGTGAGGTCTCATCCACCGTATCACGGGTTGTTCCAGGTTCGGGCATAACGATTGACCGGTCCTTCTGCACAAGCAGGTTGAGAAGCGATGATTTTCCCACATTGGGCTTACCGACAATGGAAACATTGATGGACGAAGCTTCTCCTCCAGGGGAAAGTTCCGATTCTCCCATGGTTTTACCGGAAGACCCGGGGACAATTACATTAACATCCTGTAAATCCCGTACACAAACTGCCAGTTTACGCTTAAGCTGTGCTATGTTTCTCCCATGAGCTGCTGAAACTGGCAGTGGGGTATCGAATCCAAGTTCAAAGTAGTCAATAACGTCCTCTTCCAGTTTCTCGTTGTCCACCTTGTTAACGATGAGTATGCAGGGCTTTCCGCTCTTTCGTATGATATCAGAGAGCTCAAAATCCTGGCTGTCCAAGCTCTGCACTTCACAGGTAAAGAGAATCAATCCTGCTTCCTCAATGAGCTGTCTGTTCAATGCTCTGGTTATACGGGAGATATCATTCTGGTCACGAACGTATCCGGCAGAATCGGCAATGCGGCAGGACATACCTTCGCAGGACAAAAATTCATAGTTAATGTCCCGGGTTACACCCGGTTCTTCAGCAACAATTGCCTTGCGTTTCCGGATCAATCGGTTGAAGAGAGCGGATTTACCCACATTGGGCTTTCCGACAATGGCAATGAGGGGATATGTGTGATTTTTATTTGGCATTTCTTTTCGGAACGCTTCACCCGATGGTCAGCGAAAGTAATCCTCAAGAGATTTAAACCTGTCAATCATTTCCCTACGAATAAATAGGTGTATCTCCTCGGCCGTTGAGAGCTCAAGGGCTTTATGGGCAAGAGTTTGTGCGTCTCCGAGAGATGAGTTGATAATGATATCTTTAATCGTTGGTATGTTCATTGTGCTCATACTGAGCGTTCTGTAACCCATACCTATGAGAAGTAACGTGTAGAGCGGATCACCGGCCATTTCACCGCAGATACCCGCCTCCACTCCGCTCTGTGAAGAAAAGTCACTGATCCGCTGTAGCGAGCGAAGAATTGCCGGATGCATGGGGTCAAACATGTCTGCCACCATGCCGTTTCCGCGATCAATGGCGAGGGTGTACTGAATCAAATCGTTCGTACCAACGCTGATGAAGTCCACGAAGGGTATAAATTTATCTAAAAGTATAACACTTGATGGGGTTTCTATCATTATACCTATCTGAATGGAGGGGTCATGTTCGATACCCTGCCTCTGCAGCTGTTGTTTACACTCATCAACGATTTCGAGAACCACATTGAGCTCATCGAGGTCATTGACCATGGGAAACATGAGGCGTGCGTTGCCATGATATGCTGCCCGAAGGATTGCACGGATCTGTGTCCTCAGGATATCGGTATGTGTAAGGGCGAAGCGAATGCCGCGCAGTCCCAGGAAGGGGTTTGTTTCCTCGTAGTAGTCAAGATACTTTGGCTTCTTATCTCCACCGATGTCGATGATCCTGATGGTTGCATGATAGGGCTGAATGCCCTGAATGACACGACGGTATATGGAGTACTGCACATCCTCCTCCGGCGAATCCGCACTGTTCAGGAAGAGGTACTCTGTTCTGAAAAGTCCAATACCCATACACCCGCATTGCCTGACCAGGTCGAGCTCCTCTTCAAGATCCATGTTTGCAAGCAGCTCAATCCTGATTCCCTCTTTCGATTGGCAGGGTTCTTGTTGTATCTTACGGAGTTTTGAATCGTAGTCCTGCTGCGCTCGCTCTTTTACGCTGTACAGCTTCCCTGTATCCTTTTCGGGGTTCACAATCACGGTACCTGATGTACCATCAACAATCACGGTGTCGCCGGTGTTTACCTTGTTGGTAATGTGTTCAACGCCGATAACGGCCGGTATCTTCAAGTCCTGGGCCATGATTGCTACATGTGAGGTCCTCCCGCCAATCTCTGTTACAATTGCTTTGATTTCCAGTTTGCCGAAGTGTATCACCTCGGGAGGTGAGAGTGTGTGGGCGATAATGATCGAATTCTTACTTACTTCGGGTATGTCCTTTTCACCATTACCGAGAAGGTTTGTCAGAACACGTTGTCCCATGGAGATTATATCGGACGCTCGTTCCTTGAAATAGTCTATCTCTGATTCCTGCAGTTTGTCCGCTATCTCTTTAATTACGTCATTGAAAATCCACTCAATATTGATATAGCTCTGTTTAATCTTCTCAGTTACGTTCTCGCGTATGGTCGGGTCCTCGAGCATGAGAATGGTGGAATCGAGATACCCTGTTTCCAGGGTGGATTGCTTCAAGAGGAGTTCATTTTTCAGGCCTTCAAGCTGTTTCTTTGTTTTCATGAGTGCAGTTTCGAGTTTGTGAATCTCACTGTCGATGGCTTTGCTGCTCCGGTCGATGGTGTAATGTGGCACCAGGATATTGGATTTCAGGAGTACGATGGCCTGACCGACTGCAATTCTACGGGAGCCGGGGATACCTTTATAAAAAATCTCCATTACTATAACACCTGAAAGGATTTTCGCTATACCAAATCAATCGATATGGATACTATTATAATATATGAAGTACCTTCTGATGACAATTTCTATTCTGTTCGTCCTCGTCATAATTATTACTGGTGTATTGTTTTACAGCAGCTATGCTCTCTGGCTTAACAACCGGGAAGAGGTGCTCAGCAGGCTCTACACGCTCAGACGGCTGGTGGAGGAGGGTCAGCGTTCACCAGTCTCTCTGACACCAAGCCTGAGAGCGGGAAAAAACATGGTTATTTACGATAGGCAAGGCAGGATAATAGGTGAGTTCTCCGACGGCCGACGGAGAATTCTGCCCCTGAACCGCATACCGCCGCTTCTGATACATTCTGTGATTCTTATGGAAGACCGGAAATTCTTTATTCACAGAGGATTTGATCTAAGAAGGATTGCCGGTGCCATGCTCGTGAATGTGAAGACCCTGTCCTTTTCCCAGGGCGGAAGCACCGTTACACAGCAGCTTGCGAAGATCCTGTTTACGGACAGTCGCAAGACGGTGCGGCGTAAGATTTACGAGCTCTTCTGCACGATTGAGATTGAACGCCGATTCTCCAAGGAGGAGATCCTCAGCCTCTATCTGAATTCCATCAATTTTGGTCATTCCAATTATGGTATCGAAAGTGCCTCTCAATTCTATTTCAACAAGGAAATATTCAATCTTAATTCATATGAGATATCGCTGCTCGTTGGGATGATTCCCAGTCCTTCTCGTTTTTCTCCCCTGCTTCATCCCGAGCGGTGTAAACGAAAACAGATGATCGTACTCAATTACCTGTCGCAGTATGAATTCGTAAAACCCGAGCCTCTATTAGACGGACTCGATACATTCTGGGAGTCCTTTGCACAGATAGAGCATCAGCCGGCCATTTCATTCTGGAGTATGGAATCCAACCGGGCCCCTTACTTTGTTGAGTACGTTCGTCAATACCTGGTACGAGAGCTCGGTGGGGAAACAGTCAAGGCCGGAGGTCTCGGAGTGTACACAACTCTTGATCTCGAGAAGCAGCTGATTGCAGGCATTGTGCTTGAAGAGGGCCTCGATCTTCAGCGAGCAAAAGAAGATGAAGTTGATGATGAATTGCAGGCGCCTGTTGAGGGTGCTCTCATTGCGCTTGAACCAGGGAGTGGTGCTATTCTCGCCATGGTCGGGGGCAGTGGATTTACCTTTGAAAATCAGTTCAACCGTTCAACCTCTGCACTTCGTCAGGTTGGATCTGCATTCAAACCCTTTGTATACGCATCAGCTTTTGAATCGGAGGGATATTCAGCAGAAACAGTTTTTAACGATGAGCCTCTGCGTATTGAAACTCCTCAGGGTGAGTGGAGACCTGCGAATTATGGTGATCAGTATTACGGACCCGTTCCGCTTTCGTTTGCTCTGCAGAAGAGTCTGAACTCTGTTGCTGTTCAACTATTACAACACACCGGCCCGGAGCCCGTTATTGACCTCATAGGAAGAGCGCTCGACCTGAGCAGGCAGCAGGTTGATGAGCGGTTCAAACCCTACCTGTCTATTGCACTGGGGGTGTACAGTTTTTCTCCCCTCGAATTTGCACGGGCCTATTCCATATTCCCAAACGGTGGAGAGATGGTATTTCCCTATGCGGTCACGAGGGTTAAGAATAATCGCGGCGTTGTTTTGATAGACAATGAGCGCGATGTAAAGAAGATAGTGACCGAGTACGATCTGGAAGGCAAATTGAGGGTTTTGGAGCCCGATACCGCACAGCAGATCAATGATATGCTCCTGCTTGTTACAAAGAGAGGCGGTACCGCCTACAGGGCCGTCCAGTCGTCAGGATTGACCGTGGAAGCTGCGGGAAAGACCGGCACAACGAATAACTACACTGATGCCTGGTTCATTGGGTACACTGAGGAAATTCTTGCTGCCGTATGGGTGGGCTATGACGATCCAGCCTACACATTGGGAGTTGGTCAGTCAGGCGGTGTCGTTGCAGCCCCCATATGGACAGAGTTCATGAAGCGTGCACTATGGAGAGAGGAATAGGACACCCGGGTGATGGCATACACATCCATGGGTTGTGGGAAATAAACATGTTCCCACACCTGTGCTTTGAAAAATATCTGCAGCATAGTATACTGACGGTGTGAGGGAGGTTGAATTACATCCATGTATTGGAAAAAAAAGTGGATCCCGGTCATTTTTCTCTCTCTCCTTGTTCTGGGCCTTCTGTCATGCGGCCTGCGCTATGAAAAGGAACTGGAGGACAATGGTACGATCGATACTGCAATGTCCCTGCAGAGCGGGAGATCGGTAAAAGCGATCACTGCCGACGATTCAGATATCGACTTTTACAGGATTGTCCCTGGGCAGCGTCCGATCAAGGGTTGGGATGAGCTACTGTCAGAAGAGGGGGATGTGATCGTATCAATTGCTCTGTCCCATTCCAGAGACCTGGATCTTATGATCAGGGTGATGCGTGGCAGCAGAACGATCAAGGTAATCGATGATTCCCCAAATCATTCGGGAATTCCGGGAGAAGAGGGTATTGCCAATTTACTCTTTTCAGCAGAGGATGTGAAAGAGGGAAGGGCCTTCCTTGCAGTGGAGCGCGTAATCGATACTAGTGCTCTATCCTCTGTTGGTGATGGGGGGTACACCCTCAGCATAATCCTTCGCCCTGCAGAGGCAGATGAGGAACGAGAGCCGAACGATAAGCCTGTACTGGCAACACCTTTCGGCGATGCCCTGCTCGCGAGAGGTTACTTCGATCCGGCAAGAAATCTTCTCAGTGCAGAAGACTCTGAAAATGAGGTCGACTGGTTCTCATTCGAAATGCCCGAATCCCGGAAACGGCAGATCGTACATATCAGCTTGAGCGCGGTGCCCAATGTTGACTCCCGTCTGTCACTCTTTGATGAGCTTGGTTATCTTGTGCGTGCGGCAAACAGCAACGGCATCGGTGAAATGGAGAGGCTTATGAGCGTGGGACTCTTACCGGGGTCCTACTTTGTCAAAGTTGAAAGCAATACAACGCCTCAGAAGAATGCAAAGGTCGGTTATCTCCTGCGTGTTGAGCTCAGTGAAGAGCAAAACAGCGAATATGAACCCAATGACCGGTACATTTTTGCCAATGATGTGGAGTTTTCCCGGGACATTTACGGTTATTTTAACCCGCTGGGCGATGTAGACTGGTACCGTATGAGTTTATATGAACCTGAACCGCAGGTATTGTCCATTAAGATCAGCCCAACAGAAGACATAGATCCGGTCATTGAACTGTATGGGTCGGGAGAGGAATTGATTCGCACGGCCAATGACAGGGGAGTTGACGAGGGTGAGATCATCAAGAATATTGGTACGGAGGAGGGAATATATTATATAAAAGTATACAACCAAAATCCTGAGAGGGATAACCCTGAACGCAGGTACACGCTCCTTGTTGACAGAGAGGAATGGCAGGAGGATGAGGAGTTCGAGGTGAATGATTTTCTTGAAGAGGCTAATGGGATCATTTTCAATGGGTTGAAACGGGGATATATATCTCCCCGGGGTGACCGGGATGTCTACACCTTCAATGTGGCACAGGGACCGGCCCCTTTAGAACCTGCAGCGGTTACGCTTGAACTCTCTCCCTGTGTTCTTCTTGATCTCGCAATGCGTGTGTACAATGAGCAGGGAGTATTCCTCGAAGAGATTAACAACAATCCTGCTGAAGAGGGTGAAAAAGAAACACTCTTTCTGGAAGAAGGTACCTATTTTGTCGAAGTTATAAGTATGAATCAACGTGAAAACGCAAGAGACGCCTATATTTTAAGAATCTATTAAAACATGAAAAAACTTCTTTTCCTGCTCTGTGCAATCATCGCTCCACTAATATTCTTCTCCTTTCTGGCCTCAACGGAGAAGGTGAAAAGGGGTGAGGTCACCCTTTTTTTTGACAATGACCTGCCCCGGGAAGACCGCCGCATGATTGCCCGTAAACTTACCGGCATAATGGGTGACCGGGGATACAGGACAACCATCGAGAGCTTCGAGACCGGGCAGATAAACTCCTATCTGTTTAGCAGTCCTGATGCCCTCTATATCACGCAAAATGAGATGAGCTCAGACCTGTTTGTTCTGCAGAGGGTCGATTATCTTGATGCCAAAGTGCCTATTTCATCTCGCAGTGCAGACTTGTGGAACATGGATGCTTCCACTCTGGAGGAAATACTTCCACGAGACGGCCATGATGATAGGGACATTCTTAAAAAGGTGGCTCGGAACAGAATCGAAGTCGGGGTGGTGTCATTGGACCATCTGACCCTGGAAGTGAAGACACTGCGTGTAGATGGCGTTTCACCATCACTCAGAACTGTGAAGGACGGCTCCTACCCGTGGGTATTTCAGGCATTTATATACGGTCGGGAGGGCAATGAAATCCTAGCGCAGAAGGGATTTCGGGAAAACACTGCAATGAGGCTCGAGGAAATGTTTACCCTTATTGCAGGGGGGGACATCATGCTTTCCAGGGGAACGCACAGGTATATCGATCTCTACGGACCAGGATATCCCTTTGAAGGTATTCGGGATGAAATACTGGATCACGATATCGCCTTTGCAAATCTCGAATCTCCCATATCTTCGAGGGGAACACGATTTTACCCGAACAAGGGTATATATTTCAGAGCTGATCCTTCTGTGGTAGATGGACTGCTCTTCTCAGGTTTTGATGTCTTTTCTCTGGGTAACAACCATAGCCTGGACTGGGGTGCAGCCGCACTGCAGGATACTATGGCAATACTTAAGTACAACGGATTTGGTTTCTCCGGCGCCGGAGCCACGTGGCATGATGCATTTCAGCCTGCAGTCATTGATGTAAACGGGACAACTGTGGCGATTATTTCGATCAACGGTATCTATCCCTTTGAAGTGAGAGAGGGCGGCAAACAAACCATGCGTACTCTTACCTATGATGCGAATATGCTGCAGCAGGAAATCAGGACACTGGAGAAAAAATACGATATACTTATTGCATCGGTACATGCGGGCGTTGAATATATACATGAACCGGAACCGGTGAAGGTCGACATGATGCGAAATCTCATCGAATATGGAATTGACGTGGTTCTTGGAAGCCATCCCCACGTGATACAGGGAATCGAAGTGTACGGGGATGGATTGATTGCATACAGCCTCGGCAATCTCATTTTCGATCAGAAATGGTCGCATGAAACCAATCTGGGACTGCTTCTCGAGATCTGCTTTTTCCAGGGCAGACCACTTTACTATCTCCCCCGTGTCGTCTATATAAGTGATGCACAGGCACGCATTCTCGATAATGAGGAGTCACAAAGTATCATATCAACGCTATCAATGGAGAATTATGGTTATGAATACGTCAAGAATTAAGTACATCGTACTTCTTGCTGTTATCGTTCTCATCGTCGCGTATCGCTTACTTCTCTCCTTCAATCTTCTGCCATATTTCGCAAGCGGTGAGGATATAACGGTCATTCTTCTCCTCTGTGTTGCAATTTTTCTCTTCCTCTTGTCCGGTACAGCGATTAAAAATGCACGGATTCTTACCGGTATACAGGAAAGCATATCCATCAGTATTCGGACTGACGGTCTCGATGCTTTTATTTTTAGAGAAAATGTACAGGATGTGACAGGATACAGATTGCTTATAGGGATACAGCGGTATCTTACAAATATTATGAACCAGGAAGAGCTTCTCAATAAATTTCTCGTCATAACCGTGAAGCTCACACACTCCGCCAGGGCCTCGATCATGCTCCACAATAGAAAGAAGGATGAGCTCTTCATTTATAAAACAATAGGCTGGGACACTCGAGAAATCCAGTTGGCAAGGAAAATGAAGAGTAAACCAGGAGAAGGAATTGCCGGCAGGGTGTTTCTGGATGGAGAGCCGCTTGTGGTGAATAAGACAACGGAGAAAGAGGATTTTGATGTGAAGGACAAGTATAAGTCCAAATCCTTTGTCTCTGTGCCCATCTATGATGGAAAAAATATTGTTGGAGTACTCAACCTCACGGAGAAAGAAGACGGGGCCTACACGCGGGGTGAAATAGATCTGCTCAGATTTATCAGTGATGTTGTGGCGCTCAAACTGCAGGGTATTGAATCAGAAATAGGTGCATAGTCAAGACATAAACTTTACTTTACCCCTTTCTGCTTCATTATTATTTTAAATATCCGATGTTACACCCCCTGAAAAGAATCGGAATTTTTACCGCTGCTGTTGTTATCCTAGCCGTGCTCTCTCTGCTTTTCATCCATTACAATTCTCCTCCAGATTCTATAGGTAGTGAAAATCCGGGAGAAGAGTCCTACCTCTTTGTAGTCTCACAGGGAGAGAGTGTGTACCGTATCGGTAGAAATCTCCGAAAGAACAACCATATTCGATCCAACCGGTTCTTTGTTATGGTGGTGCGGATGCGCCGCCTGGCAGGGAAAATTAAGGCTGGGGAATACCGTATCGAATCTAGGTTTAGAACCACAGAAATAATCGATATCCTTACAGCAGGTGTCGTGGTAACACAGAAGTTTACCATCCCGGAAGGTTTCCACATGAAGCAAATTGCTGCAGTGCTCGATCAGTCCGGAATCGTTAACGGGGATGAGTTTCTTAATGCCTGCCAGGATACGTCAATACTCGTAAAGTATGCTATACCTTTTCACAGTGCCGAAGGATATTTGTATCCGGATACCTATATCGTTGCCAAGGGTTTGCCTGCTGAGCAGATCGTTACCCTGATGATCGATCATTTCTTTGAAGAAATTCGTTCTATTCCCGCAAGCGAATATTCCGACGAAGAGTTGGGAGACGTGGTAATCATCGCGTCTCTTGTTGAACGCGAGGCTAAGATTGAGAGTGAACGGCCTATCATAGCAGCTGTATTTTATAACCGTTTGATGAATGAGAAGCGGCTGGAATCCTGTGCAACGGTCCAGTATGTCCTTGGGAAAACAAAGGAACGCCTTCTTCTCAGTGATTTAAAGGTTGAATCGCCCTACAACACCTATCTTCACAAGGGCCTGCCGCCTGGCCCGATAGCAAACCCTGGAGTGCACTCGATTCGTGCAGCCATGTACCCTGCCGAAGTAGGTTACCTGTTTTTTGTTTCCAAGCGTGACGGAAGTCATCATTTTTCAACAACCTACAAAGAACATCTGAAAGCAATCGAGCAGTATAACAGGGCAGGTGCTGTAGGGCATCAAATTAGCTGACTGAAGAAACGTCTAATACTATATATAATAAACGGGGTTCAACAAGACACAATTGCCTATCCCTGAGGAAACAATCAATCAAATCAAGGAAAGGGCGGACGTGGTTCGAGTTATTGGCGAATACGTACCGTTGAAAAAAGCAGGGCAGAATTACAAAGGCCTGTGTCCATTTCACTCTGAAAAAACACCATCATTTATAGTGAGCCCTAAAAAAGGAATCTATCACTGTTTCGGCTGTGGTGTGGGTGGCAATGTATTCAACTTCATTATGAAATTCAAGGGATTGAGCTTTCCTGAAGCAGTGAGATTCCTCGGGGATCGGGTGGGCATACAGGTCAGCTCGTCAGGGCCGGAGGAAAGAGGAGAGGGAAAAACAGCACGGCTTCGCGAGATCACAGCTCATGCCGCGAAACATTTTAAAGAGAACCTTAAATCACCTGTGGGGAGGGAGGCATTACAGTATCTCCGGCGAAGAAAAATCCCAACGGAGGTCATAAAAGAATTTCACCTCGGTTTTGCACTTGAGAGCTGGGATGCTTTACTTTCCCAGCTTAGAGGCAGCGGATTCAGCCTCGGATTTATTGAGGAGACAGGATTGATTGTCAGGAAAAAGAGCGGTGATGGATACTACGACCGTTTCAGAAACAGGGTAATATTTCCGATACAGGATAATGTCGGTCGCTTCATAGGGTTTGGTGGCCGTATACTGCAGAGCGATGAAAAGGGGATCCCGAAATATATCAATTCGAGTGAAAATCTCCTGTTTCATAAGGGTAGAAATCTGTATGGCTTTTTTCAGGCCGAGGAGTATATAAGAAAACAGGACCAGGTTTTCGTTGTTGAGGGCTACGTGGATGTTATTCAGATGCATGCACAGGGCCTGAAGAATACCGTTGCTCCTCTTGGCACGGCGCTGACAGAGGAGCAGGTGGCCCTCATTCTGCGATACACGCGAACTATCTACCTGCTATTCGACCCTGATGAAGCGGGGATAAAGGCTGCCATGAGAAGTACCTCAATCATGCATCAGCGTAGCGTGGACCCTTTTATTATCAGATTGCCAGCCGACTGTGATCCCGGAGATTTCTTCAATACCTACTCGATGGATGAGTTCAACCTTATGAAGGGGGACGCAGTTTCAGGTATTGATTTCATAATCAAGTATTATACAGATGTAAAAAAAGAATATACTGCCCATGAAAAAATTAGTATTTTAGGCTTGCTTTCCGACTATTACGAGAATATGAGCGATGAGCTGTTCAGAGAAGATTTTCTCACCCGTTTATCAAAAGCCTTGAATACGGAAAGCGGCACTCTCCGAAGGGAGCTTACGCGACTGACTGGAAAGCGAAACACGCCCCAACATGAGCCAAAATCGCCAGTCACAATGAACAAGGGTATCCATACCGAGCTCTACCTTCTCCTACTCTTACTCAGTAATCCCGAATATTTTACACTGGCTGCTCCGAGAATCGACGAAAGTTATTTTCATGGAAAATGGACGAAGAAATTATGGGAGGCCATCAATCTGGCAGAGCAACACCAGCATTGGGATTCGTCTACTGTTTTTAATTTTATCGATGATGAGAAATTTGTGAAATACCTCAGCGGTAAACTTATCGAAGATGTACTGACCCATAATCCTAAAGAGCAGCTCATAGATACGATCGCCACACTCAAGGAACTGCGTCTGAAGGAAAAATTGGCTCGAGTAAATCGAGAGATACGCCGGGCTGAGCTCGAACACGATGAAGTGATGGAGACGAAGCTGCTCGTTGAAAAGAACGCTTTCACCAATGAGCTGAAAAAGATTGAACAGCTCAGAGCACATAAGGTGCGTCTTTAGAAATCGAATAAGGCGCAGGAGAGTCTATCAATTCCAGAGGGAGACCGAACTTGTCTGACATGAAGAATCTGCCCGAACTGGAACAGCTCATACGGATTGCCGTTGATCAGAATAACAACATCACCTATGATCAGATAAACGATACACTGCCTCCCGCATTTGTCAGCTCTGACAAAATTGATGAACTGTTTGCGCTCCTTTCAAAGGAGAACATCAGTGTTGTGGATAAGATTCTCGAAGATACAGAGCAGGAAGCCGAGGAAGGAGATGTAGAGCTCGAAAAGGATGAAGAGGAGACATTTGACAGAAAGATTATCAATTCAGAAAGCTGTGCCCACGTTGATGATCCTATTCGGCTCTATCTGAAAGAAATAGGAAGAGTGAGCCTGTTGAGTGCAGAGGAGGAAGTGAAACTCGCCAAGGAGATTGAAAAGGGTGAGCGGATAATAGAAACCGAGCTGTTCAATTCGAACTTCTTCATTCAGGAGATCCGTAAATCCGTTGAGCGGATCAAGAAAGGCAAGATGGATATTCAGCAGCTTCTGGAACATCAGCGTTTCTATAACGTTTCATCTGAGGATAGACGCAAGCTCAAACGAAAATTCTATAACCTGGAACAGATATTTGAAAAGCAGGATTCCTTTGCACCGAAAAATAAGGAGGAGAAGGAACAATTTCACCAGGAGGTCGTTCGAGTACTCAAAAGAGTGAATATCAACAAAGAAGAAATCTCGAGGATCTCCAACAGAATTGATGATTATTATGGCCGCATCGCAACACTTGAAAAAGCCCTGAGAGATCTGGAGACCAAAGCGGGAAGGTCTGTCGAGGAGATCAAGGCCATCAACCGCAACATCGAGAAAGGGAAGGATATTGAGGGGATCAAGGAGACATACTTTCCCTATGCTGATAAGATCAAGGGGATGTATAACAGGATAAAGGGTATTGAAGATCAAATCAAAGATATAAGGGATGAAACAGGGGAGTTAGTATCAAGTGTTAAGCGGATTCACGAGAATATTCTGGAGGGACGGAGGATAGTCTGTAAGGCGAAAGACCGGCTCATTCAGTCAAATCTTCGTCTCGTAGTCAGCATTGCGAAGAAGTATACGAACAGGGGGCTTCATTTCTTCGATCTGGTGCAGGAAGGCAACATAGGGCTGATAAAGGCAGTTGAGAAGTTTGAATATAAAAAAGGATATAAGTTCAGTACCTATGCAACATGGTGGATCAGACAGGCAATTACACGTTCCATTTCCGATCAGGCCCGTACCATTCGCATACCGGTACATATGATTGAGCAGATCAACAAGGTCATTAAAGAATCGCGCCAGCTCATGCAGATGTACGGTCGGGAACCGACTATAAAGGAGATAGCGGACCGGCTCGGGTGGAGCATCGCACGGGTGAAGGGTATACGGAGTGTAGCCCGTGACCCTATCTCCCTCGAAACACCCATTGGAGATGATGAGGAAACCCTGCTCGGGGACTTCATCGAGGACAGAGAGTCTGACAATCCAGCCTCAAAGACATCCTACACACTGCTTCAGGAACTTATCGACGAAGTACTGTACACTCTTCCGGAAAAAGAGCAGAAGGTACTGAGAATGCGATTTGGTCTCGATGACGGGTACTCACACACACTTGAAGAGGTGGGGTATGTTTTCAATGTTACGAGGGAGAGAATTCGTCAGATAGAGGCCAAAGCGCTGCGACGGCTCAAACATCCGACGAGAAGCAAGAAGTTGCGGGATTACCTTGAAAATTGAACCTCATTATTCGCGTGTGCAGGTATATAAGGTTGTATTTCAGGTCTTCATCACATCAACAAAAATGTGACAAAAATATCTTTAAAGGACATTGTGCTGGCGAACACGAAGGTAACGCTGAATACTAATGCACTTAGAAGTTCGCCCTATAAATGTATAATAATTATCTCCGATACTAGTAAGTGCCAGATATGATACAGATCGGTGGAGGTGGCGTTTATGTTCGTTGTTTTCGTGAAAGAGGATGGTAAGCATACGGTCAGGGGTATTGTGGAGAGTGTGGATGAGGTAAAAGCGCTCATTTCAAAGGATTATTTAAAGAGCAAGATAGAGACCGGAAAGGCATACCTGATCGAAGGCGAGATAAAACTGATACGTCCTGAGATAACGCCAGAACTCCTTGATTTGAAAGTGTCACAAAAAGAAAAAGACATGTACTAATGATTTCCTTCCTCGGATATGTAGGGTG
>Ga0114922_10002596_pt1 | contig 16910 bp, 16 predicted proteins | sample AartaG_FD_100975 | JGI IMG/M metagenome (GOLD analysis project Ga0114922, IMG submission 100975) | Deep subsurface microbial communities from Aarhus Bay to uncover new lineages of life (NeLLi) - Aarhus_00045 metaG | ecosystem: Environmental > Aquatic > Marine > Oceanic > Sediment | place...
CCTATGCAGGCTTTAGCAGATAGAATTGCAACTATTTTTACAAAAGGGCATGTAGATTATATTGAAGATCAGAATATAATATCAATCTTAAGTGGGAAAATTATTGTTGACGAAAACGGAGTGCGAGGAGAAGGTCCTTCAGCTGATAGAGTTAGGAAAATTTATGAGCAATTTAAAATGGATTTAGAAAGTCCACTAGAAGAATAAATTTTTTTATTTTTTAATTTTGAGGATTTATTCGTTTTCAAAAACATTTAGTAAATCTTTTAGTTGTAAGTTATTGATAATGTTTTTCATGGTAGCTTTTCCTAAAGGTGTGACTTTTATTATTCCAAATTCATCAAATCTTCTTAAATAGTCGTTCTTAATTAAAAATTGGACATCTATATCCCATAACTCACTAAAAATCTCTTTTAAATCGTCAATTTTTATATTTTCATCAACTTCTTTACTTAATGCTATTATTAGGGCTAAGATTCCATACTGAGAGGGGGTTATATTATCATCTTTACCTTCAGAAGTTAGAACATAATACTCCTGCCCTATAAAACTTGTAGAAAATAAGTCGAAACCTAATTTGGATAAGTTTTCCTCAACTTCTCTGAAAACTTTTTCGAAATCCAAAGAACCACATACATTCATCAGATCTTCCTTCCTAATCATTTTTTGTTGACTATTTAAAATTAAACGAGCAATTTTTCTTGTGGTTTCTTTAAAATTATTATTATCCATATTTCTATTCATCAATGTTTATGATTTTTATATTTTCAATTGGTTTTTTCATTTCTAAGTTGGAAATGATAAATATAAGATTAAAATCTTTTAGTTCATCATCAGTCTTAAATACCGGTAATACTTTCCTAATAGTTCGATAAACAGATCCTCTTTTATTATATTCATCAGGGAGAAAAATATTGGAAAAGATAATATTATAGTTATTTAAGAGGATTTTAATAGATAGGTAAAAGGTTATTACTAAAAATATCTTTTTGGGTGTTGTTAATTCAGTAAAATTAACTGTATCTTTTGTACGAATAAAGTTTAATTGAATTTTAAAGCGGGTATCATCCTCATTTGTAATGATATTAAAAGAGCATTTTAGATTAATCTGAATTAGGAACTTATTGATAATTTCTTCGAGTTTTTTAATTAAATTTTCTAGTTCTCTGAAATTATTTATCACTTCTTTTATTTCTTCATCTGAGTATGATATTTTGAGCTCATCTTGTTTATTAAACAATATTTCTTCAATTTTATTTATATCTTCAATAAAATTTGTTAAATCTAACTGATCTTGACTTAAATTTAAGTTAAGTGTTTCGGAAATACTTTCTATTTTATTGTTTATAGTTTTAAGATCTTTTTTTATATCATTTGGAGTTTTTGACCACTCAAATTCCAATAAACTTTCATAAAACTCATCATTTAGCTTTGAGATCACTTCTGATTTATTTTTAACTATTTGATTGCTAATATTATCTATTAAATTATTTAAAATTTTATAATCCTTTTTCAAAATTTCTAATTTAGGTGTAATTTTATCAATTTGAGTTTGAAGTTCATCAAGTTTGGAACGGTTTAGTTTAATTTCATAATTAAAATTCCTTATCTGGCCTTGAAGCATTTGAATCCTTCCAGATTTTGAAGTCTCTTCTTTTTCGAAAGTGAATTCACTGTTCATACCATTAATTATTCCGTGAATTTCTTTTTGATTTCTTGTAATTTTCTCATTAAGGGATTGAATATTCAAATTATAATTACTAATCTCATTCTTTATCTTATCACTTTGATTTTTAATTTTAGTGTAATCTTCATTGAGAAAATTTAATTTTGTTTTGTTGTATTTAAGGTCTATTTCCGATTTTTTTATTTCTTTATAGCCTTCTAAAAATTCTTCAGAATTTTTTAAAATTTTAATTAAATCTAAATTTTTTTTTAAAAGATCTTTCTCCTTCAGTAATCGAGTAAAAATAATTCTTAAATTAAACTTTTTTAGCAAATCTAAGAAGACTTTTAAAACTGATAAATTAGAATTCGTAATTTCATTATATTGTCCCAAATATTCTAACAACTTTAGTGAATTATCTATATGTCGATATTTATTTCCTTGGAATTGAATGATATTAATAAAATCAATTAAATATATAAAGTCAAATTCTTCCCAATTTTCAAATATATTATCTCCTTGAAAGGATTTAACAATATTTCTTTCAAACTTACCCATTATTAGAGTAAATCTGTCATCGATTGAGAAATTGTGATCTCCTAAGTTTAGTACAATTTTTGTAATTTAAAATCACTCCTTATCATTACTTTTAAATTTTTGAATATGGGATTTATATTCTCTTTCTTTAGTTTTCTTTCTCTCTCTTATTAAATCTAATGGATCAGTTGAATCATCCTTTTGAATGAGATATTTCTCCTTAAAGCTACTTTCTAATTTTTCCTTATACATCTGAATCTTTTCTGACATTTCCGGACTCATCTGAATTTCTTTAGCAGGTCTACTTTTTAAATCTTTCAGCTTTATTCTTTTTTCTCTTCTTTTTCTTCTATCCAGTTCCTCGCGGGAGTATTTAAAATATTCTACATCAGAATAATTAAATTTCTGTTCAATCTCATTTTCTTCTTGATCATAAGGGCTGATAGTTATAGTAATTTCATTTAATTCTTCTACTTGGGAATCAAGAAAATTTTTAATATCATTCTCAGTAGATAGAAAAATTGAATTTTTTTTTAATGAATTTATTAATTCTAACCACTGATTTGGTGTAATTGAATAAGTAAATGAAGGGTTTTCGATTATTTTACAAATTTTTTTATTTTTAATAGTTGATTTTCCTATTCTGTATATAAAATCAGATAAATTAATCTTTAAATTACTTAGTTTTTCAACAAAATTAGTATGATATTTTTTTACCAAATTATCTTTTAATACAATAAATTTATTTAGGCACTTATTTGAATTTTCTATTATTTTATGATAAACCTTATCCATTTTTTTCGAAAATTCTTGAAATTTGTTGATAAGTATATTTCCAAGTTGATCTAAAGGATATTCTCTATAATTCTCTATGAATTTTTCATAAATTTTCTCCAATTCAAGAGATTTCCCATGTAAATCATTGATTGGATTTGTAGATTCTTTTATTTTTTCAAGATTGAATGATTGGTTATCTACCATTTCAGATAAAGAAGTTTTTTTAATAATTTGATTTTTTCATACATTAAAATATTTCAAAATTTATAATAATAATTACTTTATTTGTATAACGCTACATAACTTTATTTTCTAAATTTACTTTTTGTATTTCTTAAAAAAACCACAATTAGGGCATATATATGTATTAGGTAATTTAAGTGGTTGCATGATTTTATTGCATTTATGACAGTAATACGGGGAAATAGTTTTTGACCTAATAGTTTGGATTTTGTTTTGTGTTTTTAACTCCATTATTGTTGATCCCTGGTTACTTTGATTCTTTTGCATGATTTGATAACCCAACTGGGAAATTCTTTTATCAAATTTGGATGATCTAACGAAATCTCTTATTTTTGTTCCATGTCTATAACCATGAATAATTTCTATTTTAGACACTTCTAAGTATTGACATTCATCGAGTTTATATAATATTTCATCAATTGTATCTTCGACTGAAAAATTATGTACATCGATTTTCATATATAATTGAATTTTTCACTGTTAATTTTTATTATTAATATCATTAATATAATCTAGCAAATAATGTGCTAGGATTTGGCTCATAAGAGGAGGAACAGCATTCCCGACATGTTTAAATTGGTTTGTACGACTCGATTTAAATATAAAAGAGTCGGGAAATGATTGTAATCTTGCTGCTTCCCGTACGCTTAAAGTTCTATCTTGTTCAGGATGAATATACATATAACCATCCTTATAAATATGAGCAACTAATGTCCAAGAAGGCTCATCCCAGATTAACCTTTTCAATTTATCGCCGAATTTTTTACCATCTCCGTAAGGCATACATTCCTTAATTTTTGAATTAATGATTTTTTGAATGTTTTTTATTTTATTTTTTTTTAACTGCTTATTATAATAAAAATCTCTTATTTTTTTTGGTAAATCCTTATATTTATCTCCCTGCTCTAAAAATCGAAATATTTCCTTGTCTCTTTTGACCATGTCTCTTGGTTTAAAGTTATAAATTTTTTTTTCCTTCACATTTTTTCTCAAGAGTTTTAAATAATCATTTTTAAGATTATTTAGGTTATAAGGTACTTCCTCACCAAAAGTAGTTATTTCATTCAAATCTCCAATAGCATCTCTAACTGTAAAAAATTTTTTATATAAAATGTTATATTTTGATGATCCATTAGGAAATTTAAAAAGTGGCGGATAGGGATTTTTAGTATTAAATTCAAGATACAAGTCTAAAGCTTTTTTTTTTGAAATTTGAACAAACTGATTTCTTCTTCTAGCTTTTTTTTTCGATTCACAATATACTCCAATGAAAAAAAGTCGTTTTCTTTTTTGAGGTACATTAAAGTCGACAGAATTAAGAATTTTATTTTGAATTGAATAACCTATATCTTCAAAATCTAATTTAATCTGTGTTATTATTCTGCCATTATGGTAAGATTTCATACCGGGTACATTTTCTATTACAAAAATGAGAGGTTTAAAGTAATTAACATAATTTAGAAATTTTTTATAGAGGATATTTCTGGGATCATTATAAAACCAGTGAGTGTCCTTATTATAATGAATTTCGTCCGTAAATAATTCAGGATCATTCCAAGTATTGTTTTGTATTAATGATCTTATTTTAGATCTTGAAATAAGAGAAAACCCTTGACATGGTGGAGAACCAATTATTATATCAAAATTTAATTTTTCGATTCCAAATTTCTTCTCTAAGAGATTTGGTTTTACTTCTAAATCAGTTAAATCTAAGCATAATACTGCAGTTTTTTTAAAATTGAAATTATAAGTCTGGCAAGCTGAAAAATCTTTATCAATTGCTAAAACAACTTCAAATCCGGCTTTTTCAAATCCAAGGCTTAACCCACCGGCACCACAAAAGAGATCAAGTACTATCTTATTTGAGGATTTTTCTAAGGAACTAATTTTTTTTTTAAGTTCTATTATTTGATCTCTATTAAATTTGTCAACTTTCTTTTTGAATTTTAAATAATTTGCATATACTCTCTGGAACGACTCTTCAGAAATTTCTTCCTGAATCCTAAATTGTCTCTTTTTAAAATAACCAGAATTATCTTCAAAATAAATATGATTATTCCATTTAAACTTATTCATCATAGTTCTTCTTATTATATAGGATTTAAATCTTAAAAACAAATCTATTTATCATTCAATAAAAAATAATTCATAATCTTGAATTCAGAAATGTTGATTATAATAAAAGCATAAATCTTTTAAGACACAAGAATTACATCTCGGTTTCTTACTTGAACAGATTTTATTAGCAAAATCTATAACTCCGTAATTATACGCTATAAAATTTTTCTCGGGAACAATTTTTTTAGCAAAACTCCATAAAAATTTATCAGTTTTTGGCGTTTTAGTTTTTGAACTAACATTAAAAAATCGACTGAAGATTCTAACAAAATTTGTATCAATCAAACCTTCCCTTTTATTATAACCAAAACATAATATCGCATTCGCTCCGTAATCACCAATCCCCGGAAGATGCTTTAATGCTTCCAATGTTTTAGGAATTTTCATGTCATACTCTTCTTTAATAATTTTGATTAAATCTACCATCTTTTTAGCTCGATATGATAAACCTAAGCTTTTAATTAATTCCGACGATATTTCATAGCTAATTTCAAGAAAATCATCTAAATTCGGATACATATTTATAAATTTTGTGTATACAGGAATTACTTGAACTGCTTTTGTCCTAGTTAATAATATCTCGCTTATCAGAACTCTAAAAGGTGTCCGATTTTGACGCCAAGGATATTTTTCAAGATTAATTCCAGCCCATCTTAAAATATTTTCTTGAAAAAAACAGATTACATCTTGATTTATTGTGATAAGAACCAACTTATTTTTCTATTCCCAATTTTTTCCAATGATAAGTTTGTAAGAACTACAGTTCTTCAAATAATATTGTTGCTTTTCTTTAAATAAATCCTTTAGATAATTATTTAAAAATTTTATAAAAGTCTCAAAATCTTGAGATAAACCAATATATTCATAAATTATTACAGCTCCAACTGCGGGATTTTTCAATTTGTATTTGGTTTCTGTTATTTTAATCTTTTCTGGTTTTTTAAGCAGTGCGAAATGGACGGGATTTAAAAGTGGATGCGTAGAGTTAACGATTTCTTGGATGTTTTTAGGAATATTTGGACTTGATCTCTTAAGCCCTAAAAAAGCTCTTCGAATTTCATTAGAAACTGTCCTTTCTTTTTGTGTATCATATTGAAATTCTATTATTATAATGATATAATCTGAAACCATAGGACTTCATTAAATATTATCTTTACATTAAAATATATATTGCATAAGCTTATATAAACTCTTCTATGCCATAACTTTCCTATAACAGTTCATAGCTTTTTCTAAACGACCATTCTTTGGCCAAAGCTTTATTTCCACTAATCCTTTTGATTTATAAGCAAAAGCATTAAAGTTCTTATTATTTATGATTAAATAATCATTATTTTTCTTTATACCTGCTACTTTTTTAAACTTTTCTTCAATAATCTCTAACTTTTTTCGAGTTCTAATTAAACCTATTCGAGAATCTGGATTTATTGGTATATCATTAGTCTCTATCAGTTTATCTTGACATGTTCCTACTGCATAACGAAAAGGAGAGAAATTTCTTTTGATACATGCGCCTTTGATTTTATCTGTTTTAATACAACGGAAGCAAGATATGCACGTTTCCTCATCAACTATTAATCCTGTTTCCCCAAGTCTAATAGAATCACATAATGCAACACAAGCGCCGCAACCAACGCAATTTATGGCTTTCTCAGTTAAGATTTTTACACTCTGTCTTCGAAGCTTTTTTCTAATAATAATAGAATTCCCAATGACCTTATAATCCTTTGATAGGATTGATATCACATTTTTGACCCTTTCTAGTTGCTTAATATTTTTTAAGTGAATCATCGTTACTTCAGGAGAAACTTCAATTTTTCCCTTTAATTCGGTATTTTGAGGTCTCATATAGCCAGCCCATTTGAAGTTAGTTATAAAATCGCTCAAATCTCTTATTCCAATACCCTCACAATCTTTTAGTATATGTTGAAGAGTTTTTTGAAGCAAATCATATTTTTCTGGAAAATTTTTTTCAATTAATTTCCACTCCTCCCGGGATTTAAAAGGACATGGCCAACAACCTACTCTCTTAAATCCTAATTTATATAAGGGATTAATGGGGAGATTGTATTTATGAATGTATGAATAAATTTCATCTTCTGACCAATTTAAGATGGGATTTATCTGATTTGAAGTAAAAAAATGATTTTTATCATCCATTTTGTAAGATTTTCTTTTAGAGTTTTCTTCTTTTCTTAAACCGGTTATATATGCCCGAATTCCGGTTCTTCTTGCATATTCTTCAAAAGGTGAAAACTTATAAACCTTGCAGCACCATCGCAATGCTCTTGTGGGAAAACCCATGTCATATACTAAATCAAAGAATGGTCGGGGCGCGGAAACCCTAGTTATTTTTATATTATAAAAATGTTCTATTTCCTCAACATTATCTAATGTCTCTTGGAGTTCAACTGTAGTATCACAGAAAACAACATCGGAAATTCCACTTTTAATGGCTAAATCTAGAGCAACTAAACTATCTTTACCTCCAGAATAACATACACATGTCTTTTTTTTTAATTTTGTTAAAAAATTGATAGCTTCTTGTTCTTTGAACTCAATTAACATATATATAATTCCTGGATTCCAGGATATAAATCTTTTGGTTTTTCATTCTTTGATATCTTGCCAATTTTTACCAATAATTATTTTATAATCCGAACAAGATAAGCTATAGGAATATTTTCCTTTACCTTTCTCATCTACTTCCTTAGAAAAAACCTCATTTTTAAGAAAATCGTCAAAAATCTTTAGAAATTCATTCAAATCTTGAAATAGTCCAAAATATTCATACAAAATCATTGCTCCAACACCTGTGTTTCTAAATCTAGTCCCTACCCGAATGGGTTTTTTAACTAGTGAAAAATGAATAGGAAAAATTATCAATTCTTCTGATCCTACTTTATCTTGCATTTTTTTAGGAATATTTGGACTTGATCTCTTAAGCCCTAAAAAAGCTCTTCTAATCTCATTAGGTACTCCTTTATTACTTAATTGTGTTCCACTCTCTCCTATTTTCTTATCAGATTCGTATTTAAAGTCAATTACTACCAAGATTAAATTTGGTCTAAATTCCAACATACCATATCACTTTTCAATTATATAAATACTAATCAAAGCTCGGTTATTGTTAAATCTTCATTATTGATTTGAGTAAGTATTATAAACCAATCTTTTTCCTTTGCGATTTTTTTTAGATATTTTAAAAAAATTTCACTGCGCTCAGGATCAAGGTCTAGGATAATCTCATCACCTATTAAAAAGGGTATTTCCGAGAGATATGTTTCTTTAGCGCTAATTTGTAAAAGAGATGATATTATCACCTTTTCACCACCACTAACAGAACTAAGTTCTTGTGTATCATCATTATTACCAATTATTTTTAACCTATAATCATTTAAATCCAAATAAATTTCTTTAAATGTATCAAATTTAAGTTCCCTAATTAGATTTTCTGTTGAACTATTAAACTTCTTTGCTGCACCCTCCCGTTGTTCAGTAATTTTTTTATCCAGATGATTTCTAGTTTCATTTAGAATGTCTAATAATTCCTCTATAATATTTTTAGCTATATCTAAATTATTAATTTTTACATTGTATACTTCAATACTTTTTGCGTCATTAATTGTTTTTTCAATTTTATTTAGTTGTTCTTTAATGCTTCCTATACTTTGATCAATTTTACTCTTTTCATTTTTCAATTTCTGGTATTTTACATCTTCTTGCTTTTTTAATTGAATTGCAGCTAAATCCTTCTCGTATTTACCAATATCTTCATTATAACTTTTTATTCTGGGACCACTAGATTTAATCTTTAATGATAATTGGGTTATTTTTAATGTTGACTCTTCTGATTCAAGTAGTATATGTTTTAGTTGATTAGTGAATTTTGAAATTTCTTTTTCAATTTCAGGTAATTTAGCTTTTTTATTGATTTCATCCTGTTTTTTATTAATTTGCACAGCCAATTCTTTAATTTTTAACTGGTGTTCCTTAATATACTTATTATACTCATCGATCTTTAATTTTTTATCTTCTTTAGTAATTTTACCTACTGATTGACATAATGGACATATATTTCCTTCTTCAATTTTCACCATTTCCCAAAGTTGTTTTCTTGTTTCATATTTAACTTTCTCTTGTTCTTCTTTACTTTTTATTTTCTGAATTTCTATAATTTCTTTTTGAAGATCTTCAACCTTAGTTTCCTTTAAATTTTTTGCTTCTTTCTCCTTTGCCTTTTGCTTATTTTTTATTTCTTCAATTAATTTGTCAACATCTACCTTTTTTTTAAGAGCTTCTATTTCTTTCTCATAATTATCTTTAGTGTCTAATGTTTCCTTCAAAGCTTTTCTAACGCTATCAAGTTCCTTTGAAATTTTATTCTCTTCTTGAATTATCTTTGGATCAAACTTATACCTCCCGATTTCATCGTCTTTCTCTTTCTGTTTAGTTAATAATCTTTTCTGCTCTGATTCTTTTTCCTTTTTCTCTTTGTCTTTTTTTTCAATTAGAACTTTTTTCTGATCAATTTCTTCTTCTTTTGATTCTAAATCCTTTAATTGGTAATCTATGCTTGCTAATATTTTTTCATAGTCTTTTGCAAGCGACATTTCATCAACAATCCACTTAAAATCAGCGTTTCCTCTAGTAATATAGTTGTGAATTCTTGAATTTTTCACAAGCATACTAGAATACAAAAATTTTTGGTTTCCGGGTGTATTAATTTTTATTTTTCCATCCCTAAATAATTCTACTTTTCTATTCACATCGTCATATAGTAACTCAATATTAGCAATTTCCATACTAGAGTTTACTAAAGGTAAATATTCTGCTTCTCCGCCTTTAAGAATGCCGAAATTAATTCCTTCTTCGATTAAAACTTCTGATTTAATAGGATAAGATAATGCCAAAGCGAAAGATTTTATAATTCTGCTCTTTCCCGCTGCAGTTCTTCCTTGTAATAATGTTACTACTCCGCTATTGAAACTTAATGTTTGTAGTCCTATATTTTGGCCAATATTCTCAATTTTTAATGTGGCTTTCATTTTAGTCTCCCTTCTAAATATTTTTTTAATTTTTCTTCAAATTCTTCAAGGAAAGCATATTCATCTAGACCATTCTTAACTGAAACATCAATATGTTTAATAATATCCTCTTTTAATTTATTCTTTTCTGACATTTTTAACCATTTCTTTATTTTGAAAAATTTATTTTATATTTTGATCAATAGAACTTTATCCGTTCTTTAATTTATATAATTTTTCTATAATACTATAGAATTTAGCCTCAGGATTTTTAGATTTTCTTGATTTTTCTATTAAATTGATATTTTTTTCAAAAATATTATATATATTTTCAAAAATTTTGATTATATTTGATAAATATTTTTGAAATTCGTTCTCATCAATAATTTCCTTCAAATTTCCTAACATTTTATCTCCTTCATGTTCTACTTCCTTTATTGTAGGATCCGATAAAGACTCTTGTCGTTCCACATGAGTAGCAGTACCGCCCACAAGTTTTAAAGAATTATATAACATCTCATATGTTATTGGCTTTTTTTCTCCAATTGATTTGACTAATGCTACTCTCACACCTCTCTCAATATCAGATCCCGAATAGCCATAGGTTAAAGCAATTAATTTGTTTTCTCCCCGTTCTTTTACATTTTTAATTATCATGTCCTCTGAAATAAATTCTTGATTTTCTCTTAGATCTTCAGCAATTGAATTGATCTTAATAAGTTCGTTCTGCAGTTTTTTCTCAATTTTTTCATGTTCAATCATTAACCCGGCAAACCTAATTCTTTCTATAAAGGATTTTACAATTTCTTCCCTTAACTCATAACCGGGAAAGTCAAATTCAAGATGAAAGGTAAAGCGTCTCCAAATTGCTGAATCGAGTTGTTGCTGATGATTTGTTGCTCCAATAATCGCTAATGGTACACCTTTATAACCAATTCTATCAATAGTTTGTAAAAAGGATATAACAGCACGTTTAATTTCCCCTACTTCATGAACATTTGACCGCTCAGAACCGATTGCATCAATTTCATCAAAAAATAATATGAATGGTCCATTTTCATTAGCTATATCTACAGCAGTTTCTACAACTTTACGAATGTTATCTACAGTTTCACCTAAAAGAGAAGATACTAATTGGTCAGATTCAACTACACATAGATTAATTTTATATTTTCTAGCATAGGCTCTAGTTAATGAGGTTTTGCCAGTCCCAGGAGGACCATATAGAAGTAAAGTTAAATTTGGGAATAAGTTTGTACTTTTTAATTTCTCAGCGAAATTTTTATAATTGGATAAAGCTTTAAAAAAATCATTTAATCTTACTTTTTGGTTCGCATTTCCTTTGATATAATTTTCATCATCAGTTATATCCTTATGTAAATAAACTGTTCCATATTTACTTAGTTTTTTTTCTATATCTTCATCCGAATATTTATTTTCACTCATCATTTCTCATCCTTTTATAAGAATTGTTATGGTATAGTAGCTAAAAAAATTGTGATTTCTTCAATCAATGTTTTCAGATTATCGATCTGTGATCCTATAAAATTGAAAATTTCCTTTCTATATTGGACGCTATCCCTAATCTTCATTTTATCCATTCCCAAATAATTTGGAAAACAGATTAACTTCATTAAGTAAGGTAAAATTTTTTCGTTAGTTTGTAAATCTTTAAAGATTTTGTAGAATATATTGTCGTCTGATAATTTCCATTTTAAAATACCCATATATATTAAAAGAGCATAATTCATAGCGATCCAATTGATCAATTCTTTAGATAAAAAGCCACGTCTCATGGACGCAAAAGCTAAATAATATAGAATCAGAGTTTCGTTGCTAAATTGGGGGATATATCTTATTTTACCACTAGATTGTACAGCAATTCTTAAAAAATTGTTAGAAATTAATATATCGATAAAAGCTTCTTGGGGTGCTAAAAAGAGATCATCTATTATGCGTAGACCGATTTTATCAACAACTTTTTCGACTGCTTCCTGTTCCGCTTTAGCGATTGAATCAATATATGGCTCAAACACTTCATTTTTTAAGATCATTGGTATTTCATACCCTTGTCTCTCCGGAAAAACTCCATAGTTAGGATCTAAGTTAAAAAAGGATGTTATATTGTTAATTATTTGATAAATCTTAGGAGACATCCCCGGAATTACAAAAGAATCGGGATTTTCTAATTTTTCACGATAAAAGGTATGAGGCTGAAGTAAGTGTCGCTGAGATTCGAAGAAATCTTTCGACTGGCTTAATAGTTTTTGATATATAATTTGTATATTCGCTCCTCTCGGGAATATTCTATCCTCAATGTACTTTACTAAACGGTGTAAATATGTATTTTGGAAATTATTCTGATCTGGATTAGTTATTTTTAATAGATTATTTAAAGCTTCAATAGATTCCTTTAGATGGTCAATTATATAATCAGCCAACAATTGTGGAGTAAGTTTAGTTTTAAACTCCTCAATAAATTCATTCATAATTTCATAGATATTCGACCTATATAACGCAGAAAATTCAGATAATGCTCTAACTTTGCGGATATTTCTCTTCTCTTCTTTTTCGCGAACACTGTTTAATATAGCAGGAGATAATAACAAGACTGGATCTTCTCTGATTAATTCTATTATAATTCTACGAGTTTCCCTCAATATTGGTTTCATGTGGCTGATAAAAGTAAGATAACGTGGTAAAATATCGGTCCATTTCTCTCGAACTTTTCCGGGTTTAATTCTTTTACTAATTTTTATTCCTCTCCTTATATTTTCTGATATTTATTAATATTTAAAATAAAATTTTTAACTTACATTATGGAGTCGTTGTTGTTCTTCCACTTTGTTGAGCTTGTAGAGTCACCTGTATGGTATTTAATATTTCTATAAAAATTGGAATTTCAACTCGACATAATTCACCTAAAATCCATTTATTCACATCTTTTAAGAGAAATCTGATTTGAGTAAGAATTTTTTTATTAATTTCCGTATCAATAATTGCTTCGCACCACTGTATTCCACCCAGTCTGAAAGCAATTATTTTTATGAGAGGTTCAAATATTGACTCCAAAACTTTTTTCATCATCCAGGATTTTGGAATTACACTTAGGGGTACATTAGGGCTTGAAAATGATGAGTGCTTAAGTAGCTGAGGAGTGGCTGTCACCTTTGGCATAAAACTTAATACTAATATAAGGGCAAAAATAGCAGAAATACCATTAACTGTATATTTACCTCCAATACTGCTCAGGTTACTTCGATTTACTGCGATATTTGCTAAAAATAAAGAAATAAATATATTTCTGTCAAAAGCCTCGGAAACGAAAAGATTACCTGTAACTGGATTTGTAATTAAGTATTTTTTTTTGAGGACGTTAAGAATATCGCCTGGAAAAGTGTAAAAAGTATATACTTTTTCTTCACTTTTTCTTATATCTTTTTGAATAACAAGCTCTTTCGAAACTAATCCAAAAAGATCAATAAGTGTTTGGAGATTATTCATAACATATGTTCTTGGCACATTTGGATCTCCAAACATAGCATAAAATTGATGATCTACGATGTGAAAATCATTTCTTTTAGAAAAAGCCTCAACCATTCGATCTATTATCGGTCCTTGCGAATAGGATGCAATTGCTTTTGTTTTTGAGGTGATAAAGCCATTTACTAACTCATTTATGATAAAATCTTGCTCATGTGTTCTAGATTTAAGGATCTTTTCAAAACTTTGTGCAAAAGTCAGATTTTCAGGAAAAAAAGCGTTCTGAATGATGTCATCTATAGTTTGTTTAAAGATTTGTCCATTGTTTGCCGGGAAATTATTTTGCATTATTCTTAGTCGATCTAATAGAAGTGGTAATGCTCCTGCGATAGTATCAATATTATGTGCATTCAATTCAGCAATTGCATTATCTAATCCTTTTATAAAATTATCCAATAGTTCATTCCATGAACACTTCAATGCCGGAATACTTGACATATATTCAACCTCATTTTAATTTATTTCCCAGTTTATTTCCTGTGCAATTCTTTTTAAACCGTCTATTAATATTTTAAGTTCTTTTTTATCATAAATATTTGTTGACCCTGTCCCTTTCTGAGCACTCCAGCCCATTTGAGTTCCATCACCCATTTCACGATGACCAGACTTTATGAAACTGGAAAAATTTCTAACCCACCAATAGAATCTCAGCCACTTCTTGTTTGGATTATTTTTCGAATAAACAACAACCAACGCTTTCCATACACCCATCAACCATTTAATAGTTATACCGCTTAAGGGCATATAAAAATTTATTGGAAAATTTCCTTCAAAATCTAAACTTAAATTTTTTGAATCAAGATCGAATATAGGCTGATTATAACCTTCAATAACAACTATTTCACCACAGTGGGTACATTCATAATGAAATTTTCCTTTATTCATCTTATTTTGGCAGGTTGGACATGTTCGGTTTTCTATGATCCTGTACTTAATAATATCATATTGTTTTTCTCTTTCTATTTGTTCCACAGTTTTTTCTTTTTTCTTCCCAAATGTTCCATGCCAACCCCAGAAATCATCGAATGCCTTATCAATTTTTTCTAAAGCAATAATCAAGTTTTTTAAAACATCTTTCTCTGTAATTTTCATCATACCAACATGTTGGGTAAAAGAATTCTTCCACCATGATAAGCGAATATATCTATCGCTTTTTAAATAAGCATTATGGCATAACAAAACTGCAAATTTACCGTCCCTTACGACAATTCCTTTTTCAGGAATTTCATATTTACGATTTAAATTGAAATATTTACCGTCTTTTACAATATCGTCTTTAATTTCTTCTGCTTCTTGTGCTTCCTTCTTCTCTACCTTCTCTTTTATAATGACTTTACAATTGGGACATTGAAAGATCCCAACCACAAGAGGTTCCATTTTTATCTTACATGAGGGACATTCGACCAAAGATATTCACACAAATAATTTAATCAATTTTTATTAATTGGTTTTCTATTGAACTCATCATTTTAATAAGATATTCTATATCATTCTTGGTAGTTATTAATAATTTTTGAATCTCTTCTTTAAGTTCAGGAATTTTTTCAAGAAATTCTAAATAGCTATATTTTCTATTCTTTCCAGAGTAGTAGCTCTTTATTTCTTTTAGTTCTTTATTTAAATTCTCCATGTTTATTTGAAGCTTTTTAAGAGTTTGGTAATTTGAGGCAGATAGATTAATATTTACAATTTCCTCTGATAGTTTGAAGTAAAAATTCACTCCAATAAACTCGAGTTTCTGGTCTTTTTCGATTTCAACGGTATCTTCTAAAGCCCTCTCTATTTTTTTTAACCCTCCTAATTTAAATTCAATAATTTCTTCTTTTGAGCCATCTTTCTTTATAGTTTCTTTGATATTAACCATTTTATCTAGCAGTGGATCAAAAATAGCCGTATAACTCATTAGTTTTTCCTGGTTTTCTTTAAATTTTCTGTAGAATTCTTCGATAGTAAATTCGATTTTAATTGCTTGATAGATGTTTCCGATTTCATCTAGAAGTTCATATAAATCATCGGATAAAACAAGATCTTCTTCTCCTATTTCATATATTAGTCTATGAGTTGTGCTGGTCGATTCACATCTTATTTCTTTTAATTTTGTGATACAAGAGCTAAAATCGTTCAATTTGGAAGACTTAAACCTCCGATTTATCATACTGGAAAGCGTATCTATAGGAGTTAATATTGTATCCTTCTCAACGGTTATTGTTCTGTCGCCCATTCTTAAAATAAAATCACCTTCCTTTCGATCATAATCACTACGATTTCTTATATTTTTAAATAACCCTACATCTATTATTATATCTATAAAATCTTGATCCCAGAAGGTTTCAACGTTATTTTTAAAAATTTCGTCTAAAATAATAACTCGTTCATACTTACTCACCAGTTCCGGGTCGGAATTCTTAAATAAGTCTTTTCTAATTATGTATAAAAAGAGAATTAAATATTTACAATTAATATCATTAAGTAAACTGTTAATTAAATTCCTATCATATTCCAATGATAATTGATTATGTTCCATGCCTAAAATCCACTCTTTATTTTTAAAAATACGACAACATTTCAGTGAAAAAGAGTAAGTAAAATAATAAACCATTCCTAAAAAATTTTACTAAAACCGAGTCAATATTTTCACATAAAAGCAAAAATATTTTAGTTTTTACTTCTTTTTATTCTAAAGGAAGATACAATCATCTTTCAAAGAACAATTAGGTGATTTTATTGGGAAGAAGAAAGCGTAAACAAGTAAGCCCCAAACGTGTAAAAAGGGTTCCAAAAATATTTACGTGCCCGGAGTGTGGAGAGAAAAGCGTAAAAGTGACAGATATTAAAAAGAAAGGTGCCTTTGCTACTGTAAAATGTGGAAATTGTGGTTTAACAAAAGAAGTATTAGTAAATTCAATCTCAGAACCCGTTGATGCTTTTGGGGATTTTATTGATATATATTATGCAGACCAAGAATTACTAAGATTAGAAAAACGGATTGTTAGTTTAAA
>Ga0114922_10002597_pt1 | contig 16906 bp, 9 predicted proteins | sample AartaG_FD_100975 | JGI IMG/M metagenome (GOLD analysis project Ga0114922, IMG submission 100975) | Deep subsurface microbial communities from Aarhus Bay to uncover new lineages of life (NeLLi) - Aarhus_00045 metaG | ecosystem: Environmental > Aquatic > Marine > Oceanic > Sediment | place: Aarhus...
ACATTGCCACCGCTGTTATCCTCTAACACTTCTCCGAGACCCCAGTCCCCTTCGGTTGGATGTTTGACTCGTTCACCCTTTTTGTATTGCATAGTATGCACTCTCCTTTGTTTCAATCGCTTAGTAATTGCTATGAAGAAAAAATTTTGTATAGGCCATTATGTCCTCTATTTTGTCGAATTCCCACGTGAATTTGCTTATTAAAGTAAGCTTTCAGAGCGATTGTCAATAGATCAAGGTCTAGGCAGGTACAGATCTTTAAAAAATCATCATTCACATAGTTAAAAATATACGATTCAAGATCTGGCACCAAACTTACATTAGTTAATAGTTTAGGCGTGTCTGCCGGCCTTCTGACGGGCTTGTCAGCCAGTAGTGTGGCTGATTTGTCCCCAAATTCATAAGTTCATTCAGAAACAACGTCACCTTTCAAGGTTAAAGATTTGCCACATCTCACATAGTAAAATTACCGATTTTGGCTCAAAGCAGTTTTCGGTAAAAGTGGATGCTATGAAGAGAAATGCAAACCAATCATTATCTGTGACGCCGATGGAGTCCTATAGATTTGCCTGTGACACGACATCCCGGCCTTAATACATTCTACAAAAAGTCGGGGCAAAAGCCTTTCATTTTGTATTTCCTGGAACATTTACGATCTAACATAAGTCAAACGAAGACTTGACCCGTTCACGCCTAGTGTTATAGAAGATCGAACTGCATTAGCACAAGATTCACCTTTAAAACCTTTGGCCATTGTTATTCTCCTAAAAGTTTTAAGGGAAGATATTTATGGCAATGTTAATATGTTTCCTATGCAAACCCAGGGCATCCCTTACTAAGGGCCGTCATCGCCTGATCAAGCCCGATAAATATCAACAGATGTTTCCAGACATGAACGCAGATAGAAGTCAGCACTCCCAACGCTGAACCAATTATCTGGACGCTGATAGATATCTAGCCCACGGCCAATCTTTATGACCCAGCCATTATCCAGCTGAATCGTACGGTCGTGAATTACGGCGCTGAATGTCCATTTGAATTCAATTCCGCTCTGTTTGAGGCTTTCCCGGAGCATTTCAAATTTTTCAAGGACCTCTGCCTTCTGCTCCTCGTTGTCGAAACCCGTGATGAGGTTAACCTCTGTCACGGAACCGTTTTTTACCGCAAGCTCACAGAAGTGAACGAGGTTTTGCACCTGATGCGGCAACCTGATGTAAGGGTCTTCTATAGATATGGCTTTGCAGCCCTGAAGATACCTGCCGAAGATTGTTTCATAAGCGTAGCCGGTGTCTCCATAGAGGATTGTGTAGTGATCCTCTTTGGGTTCATCCATTTGTAAAGGCGGAAGTACGATTATCTCTTCTAGGTCTTGTTCCTGCTCGGCTGATTCTTTCTGTACGCTCTTCGGGACAGGCTCCAATTTCGGCGCACCTGGGAGTCTCTTTCTGACAGGATGTTGTGTCGCTTCTGCATTCTTGGATTCTGGGCACCAGACGACTACTTCGCTACCATCCGCCGCGATGTAAGAAAGATTTACCCTCGCATATTCATCATCATGCTTGCGCTTGTTAAGCTGCTCTTTGATGCGCCGTCTGCCCTCCACTGCGTAGCCCATGTATTCTTCTAGCTCCTCCCGTGTAGGCTCTCCAGCGGGATGTAAAAGCTTCAGAAGGGAAGCAATTGTTCTCTTTACCGCCATCTCATCTCTGCCCTCGATTGATGGGCCAAGTTTGCAATGATTCGTCACATAATCGTAACGAGATTGCTTGGCAAGGGCATGAAATGCCTCGGAAAGGTAATCCGTAATAAACCCATACCGCTCGGTAAGGTATTCGCTGCTATTCTTTGGCATCTCCCAGCCAGGCAGGAAGGTGAAGAAGCGATCGATCACGGCCAAGTCGAATTCTCTCGGCAAAGAGATAAAAAGATCGAATTGGTCTGAATTAACCAATTGCTCAACTGAATAGTCGATATTTCCCACAAACGCCAAGCTGGCATTAGCAACGACCTCCACACCCCTTGAGAAACGCCCGCTTGCCATGTAGCTCTTCAAGACATCCACGGTTTCCTTATCTTTCATCTTGACCCGGCCAACCTCGTCGAATGCCACAACGTCCCAGTAGCCGACCAGGCCGACCTTACGCCGAGCGTTATTGTAAAAAAGCGTTGGCGTGCTAGCCTGGCTCACCAGGGTTGAGTAAGGCGAGAATTCACTGAAGGCAAATGACTTACCTGTTCCTCTGGGCCCCAGTTCAATGAAGTTATAGTTGGCTTCCACGAAAGGAAAAAGGCGCGCCACGAAGTGAAGTTTGACACGTAAGCTCAGTTTGCCCGGCTCCAAGCCCATCGAGCGAATCAAAGCATCGAGCCACTCATCGCGTGTGAAGTGTTCGCGGCCACGGAGGAATTCATCAGGATCAAACCGGGAGAGTTGAATTGGTCGGAGATCCTGGATGTAGAATGCGTATTTGTCCTCATCAATATCATTATGGGCGACGGTAACCTCAGCCCAGACCCCACCCTCTAATAACCTGTCATTATCGCGATAAAACTTTTCAGGAATCGCTATGCGGCGCGACCCGAAGTTTTCCATTTCTGCCCAGTGACGCTTTTCCACCTCCTTATACGTCACGTGGACTTTATCTATGAATTTATGTTCACCCTTTTGCTGGACGGTGGACTGGGCCTTGTTGGCTTCACCGGGCCGGACGTAGTTCCTTTCAAGGGTCTCAAAAACAGCTTGTATACCCTCCTCGATTTCATCCGGATCATCACTCGCGCAGTACTTGGCAAGAAGAAACTCCAGAACGAAAGACGGGACATTCGTGCCCTTTTTTATTCGGTGCAGGAGATCCTTGCGGACTACACGCCCGGCGTAAACCTCATTCAATTTCTTGTCTAATGCATCCATAGCTTTAATCCATGTAATCTGTTCGAAGTTTTAGGGTTGCATAATTTACCCCTGTTACAGGATCTGTGGCTTTAACCTCAAACGAGCCATGGAAGTCGTCATCCATTTTCAATGGGACCTTAATCGACTCACCGGAGCGAATTTTGACCAGATTCGTTGCAGGGTTCACATGGTTGCTCGTTCCCACTTCCCCAACTATCTTCTTTTTGTCGTAGGCCTCAAGCTGAAATTCAAGCTCCTCTTCGAAAAGCCCAGTCTGATACACGGCAATCTGTATCATAGGCCGTCTCGTTGTAATTCGTTCTGTGGAGCCGGCCTTGTATGAGAGGTGCAAATCTACTGGCCTCGGCTTTTCTTCTGCTCTTGTTGAAAGGTCAACAGAGAGCATGGGCAATACACATTCCTGCAAAGATAAACCTCCATGGAAATAAAGCCGTCCCTTGACAAAGGTGGCAAATGTCCGTGGCACAGCGTAATTTGCAAAATCGCCTTGAATGCCCACATCTTCTATCTTAAAAACGACCGTTCCTGCATTCGGAGACCCAGAGCCTAACAAACACCGATCTTTCACCTTGAACCAGTCCCCTGATGGTTTTTCAACCGCATCCCCTGCTTCCCGCTCACTGAAAAGCATAAACCCATGGTCTGTTGCGATGATGGCTCTCTCAAATCCCAACTTTCGGAGTTTTTTCACTCCCGCGATCACCTTCCTTATGATATCTGGTAACACCCGATACATATCAACTGGTTTGGTCTCACCGATGATATCGATGTCTGTTGTTTTTATAAGTAGTAGGTCAACAGTCTGGGGCCATTTAGGTGGCTTCTTAGTAAGAAGGCCATCAAGCTCAATCATGTGACATCGGTCCCCAAAAAGACCTCGCATATACTCAAGCCGATCTATTGGTATCACCACTTTTTGATCCTTTACGTGCGGCACCAGATCCTCCCCCTCCTTTACCAACCGGATATTGCTGTCAGCATAGGGCATCAAAGCAGCCATCCCAACACTAGTAATCGTCGGCACCTGGGCACAAACGCCCCGAAGCTCCACCTTGAATTCACTAGAAAGCTCCTTTTCCAGCTCCGCTCCCAGCTCATACCGTAACGCATCAACCATGAAGTATGCGGTTTTTTTTCGCTCCTGGACCCATGACCAAACAAATTTTTCAAAGACTTCGGTATTGCGCACCTCTCCACCCACAGGCCAACCTTCCTTTCGAACGAGGTCGATAAATTCTGCTTGGGCATCCTCAACGAGCTGCAAATATTGTTTCCTGGCTACGCCGACCAGATTGCCTACCGAATCTAGTTCACCATACGTATCTGTCACCGCGCGCTCGAGATCTCTGTACAACTGATCAATTTGTCGCATTCTGTCGCAGTAAAAAGAAAATAGATCCGAGAGTGTTTTTGTCCCATCTCCTAGATTATCCCTAATATCATCCACCCTAACTATGAGCTGCAAAGCACGTTCAGCGGTCGTCCAAAGAACCTGTCGGTCGGAATCGTACCGAACCCAAATGGAATTCTTCCGCGCTTGCATTACACTGGCAGCCTTGCCGGTATCCCCAGCTAATGCTGCCTGGACAAATGCTTCTAGAAATGTCCTCTCTTGAAAGGAAAAGGTATCTCTTTCGCCAAATTCATCTACATCCCCCATCCATTCGGCCAATTGCAGCTCAGCAACGACTCTATTAGCCCTGTCCATATACACCTGTTGGTGCTTTTCAGAGGTGCGAAGAGTCTCGCAGATCGTATAAATGAGATCCCGAAAGGTTGTCGGTGCGTGAGGGACATTTTTCAATTCTTCGGGCAGCTCTACGGGCAAATCGAAAACAAACTCACTAAAGAGGACATAGCGCCACACCTCTTCGCTGATCTTGGACCACTTTTGGCTTTTTGTTTTCAGTCCCAAGCCAAGTGCTGTTTCTGCGAAACCATGGAATTCCGCGATCCATGCAGCGTCCGTCTCAAGGGCATTCTTTTGTTCAGCCATCGGAGACAAAAAAGCAACAAGGATCTCCACTGCAGACTCAGCTTTCAACAAAGTCCTGAGTTTGGGCCAGTTCGCCTTACCTTCAATCAGATTGTTTACCGTATCAAAATCTGGCATACCAGCCTTGAACAGCTCGTCAATCTGCCCTACGAGTTCCGGTGCGGCCTTGTGGCAAAGCGCCTGGTACTCGTCCCCGTCATCGCGGGGGAACTCACCTCCACCTACGGCAAAAATTTGGTAGGGGTCTTGCTGCCTTTCCTCATCTGTATTTGGTTTCTTGATCGGAAGGTACACAACTAGGTACTTTTGCTTCTTCTGGTCATCCACAAGCCTTCGCCATGCATCCAGGGCCTGCTCCCGTCCCTGGACCGTTGATTCAGTCCCGTCCATGACTTTGCAATCGTCACCAGCCAGAGTATGAACTATCTCCTTGTAACGCCGCTCTGGATCGTAAAACACTAGGGCAATCGTCTTGTCTAACCTCTTTCTCAGATGGGCATGGATAAAATCTTTTATGCTCATTTGTCCCGCTATCTAGTGGTGATATTAACTATCTTCGCCAATTAAAGCCGTTGCATTTTTCCGACCCTTCTTCGGCCTAGAAACATCTCCTTCATAAACATCCTCCAGCCCATGGGCGATAGCAATGGAGAGGTCTGCCTTACACTTGTCCTTCACCCGGTTGGGCCAGATGGTATAGGCCAGATGAGCCCAGTCATACTCGCCCGCTTTCAGCTTTTTCCAGCATGCCTCGAGATCTTTTCTCCACTGGTTATGCCTGAATAGCTTCCAAAGAGGAGCTGCCGTGATCATCACGCCATCGTTAAGATCAGGCTTGTATGGGAGCTTGGCAACGCGTAGCATTTCATCCCTAAAATCCTTTAGCTCTTGTTCGAAATCCACGAGCTCTTCGTACCTCTGACGCATTTGCGTAGTTGCTCCTTTCACCACATCTGCTTGCAGCCTCTTGATGTCCTTACCCATATCATCCAATTTTAGGTTCAGGTAATCGTTGACGCAACTGTACAGCGTCTGATCCGTGAGGCGATGGTAATAGATCCACAAGGTGTAGGACCCCGACGCAGTTGATAATGGCCAGTAGATTGGTGCTTTCCGCCTGCTTTTTGAGTAACGTTTCAGATGATCCTGAAAGAATCCCGAGGGCTTTCTGAAGTAGTCGTGCAGGTCGGAGACGCTGAGGATTTCGCATGCTTCCTGCTCGATATCGTGGGCCTTGTTCTTCCAGATCAGGTCGAGCACTTCATGGATGCGGCTGATGATGTCTTCCCTGTGCGATTGGCCGCCATTTAAACCTGAGTCATCCACCAAAACGCCGTCCCAGGAAACGCGAATAGGGTAGCTTAATCCTAGGTCAGAGGGGGCAGCAGGCTGGCCTTTATCGTTAAGTAGCAAGCCGGGAGGATACTCGGGAAACTCTCCGATGACTTCTTTTAATTTTCCGGCAATCGCATTTCCAATGCCCACCTTGACTTCCCAGCGACCATAGACAGAACCGACTATCCATGACACCAATTCACTGGTAACACTGGTATGATATCCGATCTTCTCGGGCGCTATTTGCTCAGCTGCCTCAATGATAGATTCAGGAGCCAATTGGTTCATGTGACAAGCTAAGTCGATTACTCTATCGATAAAGAACGCTTTCTTAACTACGTATCGCTTTGCTCCCAGAACCTGACGAGCCTCGTCCGTTAGAGCTTCGACCGAAGAAGAGAAGAGGCGGGCTAAAACATTTTGATCCATTTCTCCGCGGGTATATTCCGATAGAGACTTGCCTTCCTCGGCGGCAATGGAATTTATCTCGGAGGCAGTCAGACCGTATGCCTTGACCACAGATCTCTCAATATTCGCGTACAGCTTAGCTGCCTTTCGCCAATGGTTGCACCTTTTTAGCCAACATCGCCTTGCAGCTTCTTTAAGAGTGCTGTTAGCTTCTTCGAGACAAGCAGGAGCAACGAAATTCGAGCACGTTTCGTCTACATTCAGCTGAGCCCACAGCTCCACCAATTGTGAGACAGTACCCTGTATTGTGGATTCAAGCTGGTAATCCGGCCATGGAATGCCACCTACTGCTTCCGCTCCGTGGTTTCTCGCTGCTGTTCCTGATACAGAAGCATCTCCTTGCCCCAGCAAAACTTCCATGAAGTACCGCGCTATTCGGGTGTTGTATATGGCAAGCGTTTCATATAGTGAATGTGTTTCTGGGGGGAAAACACCCCATCCACCGACACTAAATGCACAGCCTGGAGGCATATAGCGGAGGCCAAATGCACTTGTTGTCCTATATGCGAATGTTGCCCCCTCAATAAAGAACGATTCTAGATTCTGAGGTCGAGAACGAAGTTTGCCCCGATCATCAAAAAAATTGCGGATCTCTGATCCGTTGTCGTGCCATTTCAAGGCTAAATGGATGTCATTCCACCACGGTGAATACTCTCCTCCTTTGGACATTGGGACCCAATGGGGGATCCCGCTACTTGGCTCAGAGCTATTCCTGCGGAGGATGTGAATTCCTGGTATTTCCCACCGGAGTCGAAGAAAGCGAAAATCATCGGCTGTAGCTATCCCTTGGCGAATACTACCATTTCTCTTGTTGAAAGATTCGAGTTTCGTGAACCTCGCCAACAGTGAATTGGAAACCCAATAGGCCAGAGGCTGGCCCAGCACACTTTCAAATGACTTGGACGATCTCCAATTCAGTTTTTGACTCTGATTCAAGAGGTATGAGTTCAGAGACGATTCCTTGTCTGCGTTGTTTAGTAGACCCAAGAAAGCAATATCAGATTCAAGGCCCACAGATTCCTTCCCTACCGTATACATGGCCGTCTCGACCATCGCATCGAGTACTCCGTAGCCGAGATCAGAAACCACTTCGAAGCGGTGTTGCGATAAGAGTAATTGTCTCCACGCAGTGAATGTTTGCAGGAAGAGGGCTAATCTTGTTGTGATCGCTCCGAGCTTCCCTGTGGAGACAAGACGTGCTGCACATCCAAGAACAAAAGCAGCACATATATCATGAGAGCCCTCATAGTAAAATCTTGTGAGATAGTCACGCGTCTTCACTGCTGCGTCACCGAATGGGGGATTCATTAGTACGGCATCAAACCGCTTACGACAGAGATCAATAAAGGCGAACCCGCGGGCCGTGTCCTCGGCGAAGAGACGGCGGCGGACAGCGCGGCCTTTCTCAGCCCGTTCGGAGTATTCCTTAAGCGCCGTCAGAATTCTGTCCTCGGCCTGATCCCAAAATTCCTCATCTGTGATACCTCTGACATCAAAGAGCTCTCCCTGGATGGCCTTTTTGTTTTCAAGTTCAGCGAATAGCACTCCCTGTTCATGCCTGGGCCGGGTCATCCATTGCCTCTTGGCCTCAGCGACGGTCTCTCGAATCTCTTCCTCTATCTTAAGCAGTGATCCAGTCTCATCTGCCAGCTTCATTTTCTCAAAAACCACCTCAACGATCTGCCCTAGGACTCTAGGCGTGAGCGTGGCGGTAAACTCCCGAAGCATTTCGACCTCGCCGGGCATTGGCTCTGCACAGACTATATTGGTCTTCGTGACTCGGCGGCGTTCTGCAAGCTTGAGTCCTAATTGCTTGTACGATCGCTGGGCGCGCAGCCAAAGAGCCAGCGCTGCGATCTGAACTGCACGTGGGTCTATGTCTATACCGTGAAGGTTTTGGCTGAGAACAAGGCTGGGAACATCCCTCTTTAGATTCTTCAATGTCGTGTAATCTTTCCTCAACGCTGGAGCCAAATCGGGATCTTCGTATGCCTCCTCGTAGATGTTCTCAAACAGATCAAAACAATAGAGGAGGAAGTGGCCGCTTCCACAGGCAGGATCGAGTATCTTCAGATCTCGAGGATCTTTCTTTGGGCGGTGCTTAATGTAGACGGGTTTCTTAAACAGCTCTTCCTGGGAAATGTCTTTTTCGTGTTCCTCTATTGCAGGTGATTCTTCGCCAGGCTTAAGAAATATCTCGTTAGGGCGGCGGACCAGGTAACGGCATTCCTCTTTCAGGCGTGTGTCGCCTTGCCTCATCTCGTACCAGATTCGGCCTAGAGTGTTGTCTGTGAGGAACTCGACCACGTATCGCGGCGTGAAAAACTGATTTCGGACCGCGAGCTCTCGGCTGTTGCGTGGGGCGGACGATGCCTTGCGCATCGCCTCACGTTCTTCCTTGGAATTAAAATATTGATAAATCCAACCGATAGTTTCGTCTTCCGACCAAATTTCCTTAAGGTCCCCGTTATTTATGATTGTTAAAAGCTCAAGGAGGGCTTGATCCCTAGGGAATAATAAGCCGTATGGCGAAAACCTGTCGAATAAGACACCAAGGTCTACAGCTATTTCGTCGAACAGGCAGAACAAGAAAGCCTTATACCGTTCATAGATGTCTCCGAGACCAGCTCCTGCAACGGTCTCGTAAACTTTGAATCCCTTCGACTGCATTCCTCCCCGCACACATTCCTCGACAAAACCGCGCTCCTCACTCATGCGCAGTGCTGCAAAGCGGTTGAGTATCGTAAATGCCTGTTCCCGGATCGTACGATCTATGGCTGCAATCACGGCTTTTTTCTCGGCGGTCATCCCGCTCGCCAGATGGTCTATCCTTTCACGCAGCAACTTGGCAGTGCTGGCTTGCTGGTCATCGAGATGTGTGAGCCTTTTAACTTCGGTTATGGTGCCGTCAGGCTGGATCCCGTAGATCTCCTGAAGTTGCCGGTTAAATTCCTCCATGAGCAGCTGCCGTGCTTGTGCGATTATTCGGGCAAGTTTATTTCGAGTGTTAGAATCAAAAGCCATGGCTGAATATTTCTACTTCCATTTAAGGATGATTTCCTCGAATTCCTTTAGATCTTCTTTGAGCGACTCAAGCTCCGTGATGATAGTCTCTAGTTGCTCCAACGTCGATATAAGCTGAGGCAGGTGGGTGAGGTCCTTTTCCAATACACTCCTGGTTTTTCGTTGTTGTTCAACAATTGCCTCGATCTCACGCTCAATCTGCTGTATGCGCAAGTCGAGAGTGTATTGGTCATTTATCAGTTGCTTCAAACCTCGGAGGTCCTCTGCCCTAGTGACCTCGAGAGCATCCATCTCTTTAGCGAAGCGGGCTTGACCCTCAGAGCCCACTTGCTGCCATGAAGGAGACGATTGAATACTTGCTTTTGCCGCCTGGAGACGTTCATACTGTTCCTCGCTGAAGGCTATTGCCTTCTCTTTAGCGGTTTTTTCAATCGCATGGATGTGGTTCTGTAGTTCCGCGACGTATTTAAAGAAGTCTTCGCGTTCAAGGGTTTCGCTGAGGAGTTCTCGTGTTTCAGCCGTCTCAGCGATCAGTTTACTGGGAATGCCGGCTTTTGGTAGCAGTGGAATCTCATTTAGCAATAGCTTCGCGTTCTTTGCAACCGCTGCTATGCGGTTATCAAATGCCTTTTTGACGTCTTGAATCCATTTTATGTCATCATAGAGCGGGCACTCCTCACCACCCAGTCGGTTTGCCGCGTCAGAAGCGTCACCTTTGAGGATCTCGGATATGTTATCGCGAATGCTCTCCACCCTTTCGACTCCCGGGAGATCGAGGTTACGAAGTTCCGCTGCCAAGGGGACATAATCCTGTTGGAAATCTGGAAAATGCCTCATGACTGCCTTACTTATCTCTTCCTCCAAAGGAAGAAAGTCGTCGCCGGTGAGGTCCAGAAGCCTTTCTCGCGCACGGAGCAAGATGTCTGGGGGAGGCGGAGCCTCTCGTAATGCTACGCCGATTTTATTAAAGTTGACCGTATTCTTAAGGCTGTTGATAGCCACGTCACCCCTTACAGTGATGTCCTCACCGCTAACGCGAAGCTTAATGACCCCTCCAATCAGCATAGCGGCAGCCAGGTAACGCGTGGTATCCTTTGACCATCCGCAAGGCGCAGCATAGAAATCATCAAGTAGCCTGCGGCCTTCGACCTGGCCGCGCTGCTCGAGATAGTCCTTTATCGACACAAGGGCTCTATGGCTTTTATTTATCAACTCGACAGTCCCGCTTTTTTGCACCAGGTCGAGCGGGTCATCCTTTGAGGCGATTCTGTTCAGCTTTTCTGTCTTCAAGAAGCGTTCAGCTAAGCCTGATTCCGCTTGAAGCGGTGCCTCGCCGTATTTTTCGAATACTTCTCTCGCAACCTCTTCAAGATACTTTTTCATCGCCTCATTTAAGTCCTCAGCCAGTTCGGTCACTGGCCTTGGTTTACCGCGAAAGATGAAGGACCCTCCAGTTAACGATTTCTTAAGCAACCGTTCAACATCGGTAGTGAGACGAGACGCACGTTGATTTTGTGATCGCAGGTAATCTTCCACTTCCTTATCGGTTGCCTTGTTGCGATTCTGCTCGTAAATCGAACGGCAGCGGAAAATCTCCACGAGCTTGCTATCGACTTCTTTTTGCTCACGACCCAGGAGGAAAACAGCGTTGCGATTGGAAATCTGTTGTGAATCAAGAATCCGCTCATCGCGTTTGGCAGAGTAATCTTGCTCCGAAATAAACTCGATATGGGTCTGGATTTCCTCTTTTTCACCCGAAAGGGATATCGGCATAGCACCTGCGTAGACCTTAAACCCTGTGCCTACAGCCCTTATTCCATGTAAACGTGAGGTTGGGGAGGGCGTGAAGATATTCCGAATGGCGGTGTTCAGGATGTTTATGGTATCGGCGATGCGGGCGGTGATGTTGATCCGCTCTTTCTCAAGGTCAGACACGACCGCGCTCATAAAGCGAAGGCTACCGTCTACCTCGCTGAGGGGAACTGTCGGCTCCTTGTGTAGCTCATCCACTGCTTTCCTAACTGGCTCTACTAGTGAAGATGCTTCAACAGAGGGGTGTAACAATGCAGCGATGTTTTCAGGCGTCACCGGGAAACCTTCAAGGAGCTGTAGTATAGCAACCGACTTTGCAACGTGAGTTTGAAGGGAATCTGGACCAAAGCTCTTCTGCACTTTTTCCACACCATCAACTACATGGCCAAAGGAACGTACTATGTCCCTCTGCAAAGTGTCATAAAAGACCAACGTTGTTGCCAGGGTCCCGACGGGCTCATCTGCGAGCAAGCGGGCACCAGGTCGCAGCTTGCTCTGGTCTATTAGCACATCCTGGATGACCTTAATCGCTGATCGCAGCCCAACGCCGCCGCTTGTCTTGGCCAACCTGGCGAGGAGCTCGAACAAGATGTCAAAATGCTGTGGTAAGAAAGGGTAAAATGAAAAAAATGCCTCTTTAGTCAGTTCTGCTTTGTAGTACCGCGTCTCCTTAAGTTGTGTGGCATAGCGCAATTGCGGACCATATTTTTCGAATAGGCTGTGCAGTAATGCTTCCCCTTCCTTGGATTTACCCAGTAGCCTCCGGTAGCAAATTTCACGAATATCTCGCGCTTCCAAGTCAACAGATACCGGAAACCGATCCTTTAGCTTAAAGAGTTTAGCCGTATCAAGGGCAGCGCTAGGATCATCTTCCGTAAGAGTTTGCTGGGCAGTTGCAATGATCCATACATGGCCCCTGCCGATATTCTTGAGGTTCTTGGCTAGCCCATCCAGGTTCAGGATTAAATCGTCGCGCTGTGCAACATATTGACCAACTTCATCCACGACGAAGATCATATTTTCTTTACCCGATCTACGACGGATAAGGTCCAGCATTTCCCTAACACGGTCATCCTCTTTCTCAGCCTCTTCCAAGCGAATTTCATTGAAAGCTTTAGAATCAGGCCACACATCAGGATAGAATTCGGAGGCCAGTCTTGAAGCATAAGATTTGACCACAAGTGGTTGGTTTTTGATCTCTTGCCACGTCTTTCCATTCGTTAGTTCGGCGATCCGTGCTTCGAATTCTGCCATTTTACCATCACGCTCCAGCATAAATTCAAGGTGGGCAATTTTCTTGTCGCGTGAATAGCCAGCCCACTGCATGACACTGTAATATACGGTGTTGGAGATCTTCTCTTGCGATGCACCAGTCAGGGCTGAAGCTGCTAAATCCAGCATGATAACTGTAGCCGGGTGCCTCTGAGCTACGGTAGCTAGGCGCGCCCGAAGTGCTTGGGACGTGCACTGGTTTTGCAGCCACTTGAGGAAAGGGGTTCCATCGATTTCGCAGTCCTCGTCTAGGGCAAACCCGAGATACTTCGTAAAGGAACTCTTGCCAGAACCGTAAAACCCGGACACCCATACGCCTGCTTCGCGGCTATCACCGCCTCCCATACCCTCATCGAGCAAATCGAGCAACCGCTCAAGATTTTGTTCGATGCTGTCAGTGACCACATATTCTTGGATTTCCTGCCGGAGGAGATCCACATCAGTTGTGTCGTAGGTAATGACCTTCTCAATGCGCCGCTCGATTGGCTTTGAAGGATCAAAAAGTTCTCTAAGTTTTTCCATATCCTCAGTTAACCTCCAATGTGAATTGATCGGTAACTGCCATCTTCCGGGTAGATTCCCAGAAACTTCAATGTTGTCCTCCCGGTGCGAATACCGGGATATAGGATTACGGTTGGCACCTTAAATTTCCCTTGTAATCTTTGCTCTAGGTAACCAATTCTCAGGTATGGATGGATTGCCTCGAGGTCTGTCACGAGAAGAAGTGCGCTCTGATTTCCCGCCAGGTTTTCCAGCTTTTCCAATAGCATCCCCTTCAATTCATCCCGCCCCACTAAGACATCACTAAGTGTCTTGTTGATTGCATCAAAATCGAAGGGAGCATCTTTTTCGCTTTCCAGCCATATATTGCGAAGATCATGGTTTTTTAGGATATCGTGCACTGCATCAGCCATAGAGAATTCATGAACACTCCATCCGTCGTGTTTTAGCTTTGCAATCCAGAATTTTGTGCGACGTTTTACATTAAGCATTTCCTCAGGGCGGAATACTAAATAGAATACAGGATCCATTCCTGCGTGAATTAAGCCACGGCCTTGCTTGAGCTGAAATTTTAATTCATCAAAGCTCTGATCGAGCAATGGCATTAATCGCCTCCTTCATAGACTTATATTTCCACGAGATACGCAATAGATCGCCGGAGAATTGAAGTATGAAGTAATCTTTTGATACGCGCTGAAGCTCGCGGACTACCTCCTTTCGTTCAAGCCCAAACAGCTGCCAGTCAAGATGCTTAAGTATCCCGTCATCACTGTATCCGATAAAGTGAAGCTCATGGATGAGGTACAAGTAAGTAAAAGGCTGAATATAAATAGGTAGTATCTTACGAATACCCTTTTTACCATTTTCCAGTAGGCCAAAGTCAGCTAAACATCCTCCGAGATAGCTCGCGACACGTGATATCATTTTTTCAGACCACCGATTAGACAGTTTGCCAAGAGTGTAAGCTGTCTCTAAGAAATTGAGTGTATCTTTTTTCCTAAGTGCGGCAATCCCAGCGGAATATTTTGGCCAATAGACCTCTCTAATGAAATCGTGGAGGATTATATTTGCCCTTGCTGTGTAAATCAAAAATAGCTGGTTGAGAATTGTCGGCCTTGTACCGGCTTTCAAAAGCATCTTTAAATATCTAGCTGGGCGTGAACTATCAACAAGATATCTAGGTGCAAATGCTTCGAACACCAAATCTCGAACGCGTTTTGCGGTTGCCCTGCCGAGGACCCCTTCCACTACTGCCCGATCAGCCAGTTGTTTTGGAGTCATCTCTTGTTCCCAGATATCTAACAGGGCCATTGTTTCATCAATGATACCCTGGCCTTTAGCTAATGCTGTGGTGTACTTTTTATCAGCAGGCATCTCATCATTCCGTGAAATAGGGGAATGCCTGTATTTCATTCCCGAATGCATGAGCGTAGTATTTCGCTAATTTCTTTATAGATGCAATCCTCATGAGATCTTTGTCGATTCCTATTTGAATTGGCCCTTCTGATGCCTCGAGATGGTTGCCTGCAATTGCTTGGAGTCGTTCGAGCGCTGCCTCTTTTTCCTTAAAGTGAGACAGCACTTCAGATAGGTTAAAATCGAACAAATCCTCATGAACTACCTGTTCGAATCCGGCAGGAAGACGAAAAAGGTGATATACGCCTCCTTTTCCAATCCGGCTATCGTGCAAACGTCTGGCCGCTTCTGTGACAGAATTTATACCAGCGGCGAAAGCAGAACGTGGAAAGATAATATTAAGAAATTCTTGTCCAGTTTGGCTTAGAAAATTTGTGTCCCACCACCCATACTGTTGCTTTTCACCGAGGAACCCCACTAAAGCTCTAAGGGTGGTAAGTTTTTCGATCAATGAATGTGAGAAATAATCTGCTGCTTCCTCAGTTTGCCTAGCCAAGGCACTTGGCGTTTCCTTGCCAGGCTCATCTACCTGAAGGATTGTAGTTTTTTTGCTCACCACCCAAATATGACCGCAGCTTCGGCAACGGACTCTGATAGGCCCTTTTGCCAAAGCTGATTCATCAAGCTTGTACTTATTCTTGCAGTTTGGGCTAGGGCATTGAACAATCATTGCTCATCCTCAGTATCTGCTGGCCCTAGAATCTCCAACTCTCCTTCGCCTGATTCTTCCTCTCCTTGTAAAATTTTATCCAAAACTGCCTTAGGGCTTGTAGTGCCTGGGTCATCTTCAGGAATATAGAGCATCACTCCGCCCTTTACAGGGCGTATTCTGATCTTTCCTTCTTGGGACAGTCTTTGCGTAGTTTCAACCGGATTGGTCTCAAAGTAGTCTTTAAAAGCCTGGTTGAAGCCGCTGTAAACTGAGTGTATTCCTTTGTATGGCGGCTTACGGAGTCTTTTTATAGCCCGAACAACAAATTCATGTTCAGTTAGTTTCTTATCCATATATTACCTCTTCTCTTGGCCTATTCACTTGATTATCATAAAAGGGCAATAAAGTGATCGAATCGGCTTTTTCCTCATGTCCTTTTTTCTTGCTTAACAGCACGTGTCATTTACCCCGACCGCAGAAAGCAACGGCTTTAGTCCCGACCTTTTGTGGTCGGGATTTTGGCCGGGATGTCGTGCCACTAAGTCCTGAGGGCTTCGACTGAGCTCAGCCGAAGTCTAAATAAATTCGTTATCGAATTCATGAATCGATGGACTAAGCCCAGCAGTTCGCGAAGCGAATCTGCGGATCCAAATGGCGCCACGGGATTTCCCTCCAGAGGCGGATAAACCCGTGGGGCTCCACACAAATAGACATTAAAAAGCTCCACTATTTTCGGTTTACAACGATAGTTCACCGTTCACCGTTCTGTGTTCAAAGTTTAACCGCCTTGAATATTTTAACAAAAAGAGGCTTTAGGACTTTTTTGGATAGAGGATTGCCTCTAGAATCTTTTCGAGATCAATGCCCCTTCGCTTGGTCTCTATGACCAGTTGCAGGGTCTTTTTGGGGAGAATCATTCGTTCAAAAAACATGCGTTGCCGATCCGAGAGATCATCAAGGCTTCGTCCCTGTAATATATCTGAAACGTCCATGATGCCGGCATCTAAGAATTTGGCGAGGTAGTAGGGCGTGATTTTTCGTTTGTACGTACCATCGCCGTTTTGGGAGATCATTTCTGTGAGTCGTGTGGCATGGATTCCGATGCGATCTGCAATGCGTGTGAACTGCCGTTTGTCACGGTAGGCCGTCAGGAGTTCCCTCACACGAGGTGCAAATTCCTCAAGGGCATCTGCCTGATAGTCATCCTGAGAATAGGAAGTATTTTCAGTGGTTTTCATAGGAAAAAGCTATAGAAAAGGTATCGCTTTGTCAAGGAGAAATACTACACCTTGTGTAGAGAATGCATGAGCCTGTGCAGGCAGGAAAAAGGTCCCGATCGACCATTCTCGAATTGGGATGGGGTACTTCTTAAGCTGATGGCTCATAGCTCATGGCTCAAAGTTTTTATCGGTTCTGTGTTCACCGTTCAACCCCAGTGAAATACGCTCCGCCCCGGTTAAATGACTTTCAGATTTAACAGGGCGAGCTGTTACAGGAGTAAATTTCACCCCGATGG
>Ga0114922_10002598_pt1 | contig 16905 bp, 2 predicted proteins | sample AartaG_FD_100975 | JGI IMG/M metagenome (GOLD analysis project Ga0114922, IMG submission 100975) | Deep subsurface microbial communities from Aarhus Bay to uncover new lineages of life (NeLLi) - Aarhus_00045 metaG | ecosystem: Environmental > Aquatic > Marine > Oceanic > Sediment | place: Aarhus...
AACCCGATGTCGTTCTGACATGTGAAATGGCCTCATCTAATATTCGCGTGTTTACTGAAGCGGCAAAGAAAAAGGGCATTCTTACAGTTGACTGTCCGCACGGCTATGTGGGCGACATCGAAGAGTTCGAGCAGCACGGAGATTTGTATTTGGCCTGGGGCACCGAGACTGTAAAGCAACTCAGTCAACGCTTCAAAATGCAAAAGCCAAAGATTACCGTCACAGGCTCGCCGATTAACGAGAAAGTCATAAAATCGAAAACAAATGTTAACCCGCACCGGTTATACCAGAAAACAGGCCTTTCACCGAATAAAAAGACCGTATGTGTGGTAACACGTGGTATTTTTGCAAATGTCTGGCCGGTAAATATAAAAGAATTCTTCGCACGTTGTGAGGAAATTGCTTCGTTGGCACTCAATCAGGATATTCAGATTATAATCAAAGTAAGTCCGCGAGTTGACCACGTCGAGCTATATAAGCGCGTTTTTGGTTCATACGAGAATATATATGTATGCACTGAGTACTCTCTTGATGAGTTGTTGCCTGTTATTGATATCGGCGTAATGTTCTTCTACACGGGAACGGCTTCGGTTTTGTTCCTGCACAAGGGCATACCGACTATTTTCGTTCGTGGTAACAGTATCGTCAGCTTTACCGATTCACCATGGCAGGTATTCGGAGATAAAGAGCCGATATCAAAACTTTGCCGGAGGTTTTTATATGACCCCGAGGCAAGACACAGGCGGCTTGCGTTGCAGAAGTCCTTTGCGCAACAACACTTGTATATTGACGATAACAATGTTGCCGTACGGGCGGCGCGCACCATAAAAGACGAGATTAAGGGCGGTCAAAAGCCGGTAAAGCAAAAACGGCGGCACCACCGGAAAATATTAACTCAGCAGCCGCAAACAAAACCGGGTCAAATAGGCTGTCTTGCGATTTTTACTCCACAGGTCGGCAAGATTTCTGAGACATTTATTACTCGCCAGATTAACAATATCGCTCCGGACAGGACCGTTGTTGTGACCGGCCTAATGAATGCCGACGTAAGGATGCAGCGGCCTTATCTTGTTATACCGTATTCAACTGGTCCGTCCGTGTATCAAGCCGAGGTGGAAGACCGCGTTGTTCGCTTTCTTGAAGAGCACAGGGTAACCCATATACTGTGCCAATACGGCTGTTATGGAACCGACATCGTCGAATTGAATCACAGGCTGCTGCATCTGCCCGTGTTTGTTCATTTTCTTGGTTGTGATGCTTCTGCGATGCTGCGTGAACCCGGGATGTCTGCGTATTACAAGTGGATGGGGACCCGCGTTACAGGTGTTATAGCGCTGTCTGAAAAAATGGCGAGTCGTCTTGCGGCGATTGGAATACCCCCACAGAAGATACGTGTCATTCAGCACGGCGTCGAAATTCCGTCGGCCATTGAAGCCCGGCCGGACAAAAAAAGGTGTCGTTTTGTCTCTGTAACCCGCCTGGTGCCCAAAAAAGCCCCCCTTTTGCTGTTGCAAGCCTTTAACAAAGTACACAATCGTATCGCTGATTGTACCCTTGATATTATTGGTGACGGCCCGCTGCGTCAAAATGTGCAGCACTTTGTTGACTCGTACGGTTTGAGTAAGGCCGTAACGTTGCATGGTGATCAGCCGCATGAATGTGTGATGAAGAAAATCCATGATTCATGTGTTTATGTGCAGCATTCCATAACAGACCCGAAAACCGGGGATGCTGAAGGGCTGCCTCATATCATTCTTGAGGCCTCCGCTGCAGGACTGCCCGTTGTTTCCACGCTGCACGAAGGTATTCCCGACGAGGTGCAGCACGGTGTAACAGGCTTTCTCGTAGAAGAGGGTGACATCGATGCAATGGCCGAATATATGACAAGGTTGGCGCAAGCCCCGAACATGCGGAAGACGATGGGGACAGCGGCATATGAAAAAATAGCCGACGAATTCGCCATGCCGGTGTGGATGCAGCGATTACGGGATTGCCTTACATTATCAGATGCCGGCCCCCGGCTCCGGCCGCGTGCCTTGCAAGGATTCAAACACAACCTTAGCAGAACTGTATCTGGAGACGTTCAAATGAATACTATCAGACAAAATGCCACGGCAACTATTTCACAGATAGCACCGATAAGTCTGTTTGATGCCGAACCACCTGAAGTTGTCAAGGCAAAAGAAATTATCAGAGCATACTACAATAAGCGTATAAGCGATGTTTGGGCCGGTGTGAATCACCCTGTGTGGTTTGACCATCAAATTGACGCCTGTTTGTGGCCGAGAAATATTTTTTGGGTGGAGAGGGGCGTGTTCGGGCGAATACTGATGAAGACCGGGTGCAGTGTGCTTGACCTGTGCTGTGGTGACGGATATTACAGCGACATCTGGTTCTCTACTATTGCCGGCTCTATCGATGCTTGTGACAATGACGCCGATGCCCTGCGAATGGCTTGTCAAAAACATGCAAATCCCAAGATTAACTACCACCGTGTTGATGTTCTTGCCGATTCATTTCCAAGGCCACAATACGACGTGATAACATGGTTCGAGGGGATAGAGCATTTCTCCGAGGGGCATATCCTCTATATTCTGAGCAAAATAAATGCCGCACTGGCCGATGATGGGATATTAATAGGCTCTACGCCGCTGGTAAAACCGCCTGGAGACAGCAAAAAATCCATTACGAACCGTCAGCACGACAGGGAATTTACTAGCGCCCGAGACCTGGAACTTGTATTGAAGAATGTCTTTGTGAACGTTCAAACGTGGGTCTCAGACCACCCGCAGCGAACCACATGTTTTTTCAGGGCTCTAAAATAAATTTTGGTAACATGCAATGAAAGATATTCCGGTAGTGCTGACATGTTATAATCGCCCGCAGCATACGGCGCAGGTCCTAACGTCTTTGCGGCGTCATAACATTCAAAACTTATATATCTTCTCGGATGCGCCGAGGACACCGAAAGATAACAACGGCATTCTGGCAACGAGGCAATTGCTTAAAAGTATTACCTGGACCAGGCCCACAATCCTGTGCAGAGAAACTAATCTGGGATTGGCTAAATCTATTATCTCAGCCGTAAACTATGTATTCAACAAACACGACCGCATGGTGCTTCTCGAAGATGATTGCGTCCCGGGGCCGTTCTTCTTTGACTTCATGGCTAAGTGCCTGTCGAAATATGAGGAAAATCAAAAGATTTTCGGAATCAACGGATATACGGTCCCCATTCCTGATGACCTGCTGAAGAATTACCCGTTCGACGTATATTTCTATCCACGCATTGGAAGCTGGGGATGGGCCACATGGAAAAGGGCATGGGCTCATTTTGACCCCGACCTGTCAGGATTGTATAGCCGGGCGCTTGCTGAAGGTATCGACCTTTGTCAGGCGGGTCCCGATATACCTTCACAGGTCCGGCGCGTATTGGGCGGCCAATTAGATGCATGGACGCTGAACTGGGTGCTTACGGTATATCTGAACAAAGGCTGTTACATATACCCGACGGTCTCACAGATTGAAAATATCGGACTGGACGGCTCGGGGGTGCATTCCGGCACCTCGTCAAGATTTGAAAATCCAGCCGCCGACAAACAGCTGACACGATTTCCCGACGAAATCATCTTGAACAAAGATTTGACGGACAACTATAACAAATATTTTGGACCTAAGTCGGCCGTTGCGCCAACCCATGGCTCTCGGCCCGGCAGCGCAGCGGCAACCGATTGTCAAAAACCGGATTGCGCCACTGAACAAAGCCGGCCGAAGCTGTCTATAGTTCACGTTAATACTCATGATGCTGTTGGTGGAGCGGCTAAGGTCGGCTGGCGCTTGGCTGAGGAGCAGCGAAAGGTGGGGCACGTTTCAAAAATGCTCGTCGGGTCCAAAAAGAGCAACTCGATACATTCATTTGCCTTTCCTCCTGAGATTGACAAATCGTTGTATGAATCATGCTTAAAGCGGGGCCAATTGTTCTACGCCGCGCAGGCCGGTTACAAATTGATCGAAAACGGGCTCCTCAGGCGGGCCGACATCATGCATCTGCACAATTTGCACGGCGGTTACTTTAATCCTTTTGCCTTGTCGGTTCTTTCTCACTTTAAACCCGTTGTGTGGACGCTGCACGATATGCAGGCGTTTACGGGCCATTGCGCTCATTCGTTTGATTGTCAAAGATGGCTGGACGGTTGTCGGCAGTGCCCCCACCTGGATTACCAGTATGAACTCAGCGTGGATACTTCGGGTCAGTTGCTGCGGGACAAAAGGCTCATCTACGACCATTCCCATCTTTGGTTGGTTGCACCGTCGCAATGGCTAAAGAATAAGATCGAAAGAAGCGTTTTGCGCGACCAACCGGTTGAACTGATTTACAACGGTGTGGATACGAATGTTTTCAAACCTTGCGATAAAAAAGAAGCCAGGGCCAAATTTGGCATTACGACTGATACGCTCGTTATCGGTGCGGTTTCACATGGGGGAACATTTGCGAATCACTGGAAAGGCGGGCGGTTCACGAAGGCCGCTTTGGATGCGTTGCATGATAAGCTGCCAAATTGCGTGTTTGTCAATATCGGCACAAGCACTCGATGCGATGATCCGCGTATAATAGATATACCGCACATTGAAAATGAGAATGAACTTGCCCGCGCGTATTCGGCACTTGACATATTTCTGTACACACCGTTGGCTGATAATTGCCCCCTTGTTGTACTGGAGGCATTGGCGTGTGGCGTTCCGGTGGTCAGCTTTGACACGGGCGGTGTGCCGGAGTTGGTTCGCGACGGTCTGGATGGTTTCGTAACAGAATACAGGAACGTGCCGCAAATTGTCCACGCGGTAAAAAGACTGGCAGAGGCTCCTGCCCTCCTCGCCGCCCAGGGAAGGAACGGGCGGCAATGGGCGGTCGAAAATTTCGACCACAGGATAACAAGCCGCCGTTATGAGGATCTGTACAGACGTGTACTGGCCAAAAACGAGACGACTAAAAGGACGGTAAACCTCTTTCCATTGACAAAAGTGCCCGATGTAGTGAAGACAGAGGCGTTCATGCAAGCTGAAAAGTCAAAGGCGGGCATTGTCGCTAAAAAACCAATGCCGGCACCGACAGGTGTTGATACCTCTGGGCCGCAAATTGATGTCAGTATCATACTTTGCACTAAGGATAGGGCCGCTTTGCTCGAACACATGCTTGCCAGCTTGAAACAGGCTGCCGAAGGCGTAACTTGGGAGATTATCGTCGTCGAGGGCGCCTCAAGTGATAACACACTTGATGTATTGGGCCAACATGGTGTAAAAAATGTTTATGACGAAACGCAGTGCCTCGGGCCGGGTAGGCACACCTGGCCGCAGTTGTATAATTTCGGCTTTTCGAAGGCACGCGGAAAATGGGCAATCTACGCCAGCGACGACATTGTCTTGAGCAAAGGCTGTATTAGTCGAGCCGTTGAACTGCTAAACCGCCAAAAACGTGAAGTCGCAGGTGGGATTTTCTTCTTCAAAAACACCCACGCAAGACCCGATTGGGATAGGTTTGGCATCGATTTTACATTAGGCCCGAAGCTGCTGATGAACTATGGCCTCGTCAGACTCGACCTTTTCAGGGCGGTTGGCGGGCTCGACGAGGCATACCGGTTTTACTGTGCTGACGGCGACTTGTGTCTCAAGCTGTACGAGGCCGGCTGGCAGTTTATCCCGCTGCCCGGCTGCTTTGTCGTTCACGACAATGTCCTTGATGCCGCAAAGAAGACAAACGCCGAGAACAGCAACCGAGACATCGAATTATATATTCAGCGGTGGAAACATTTTGTTTCTCCCGAGCGACCCGAGCCAAGGAGACTGCTCTGGCACAACGACTTTACCGAGGCGTTTAATCTGCCGATCGGCCTGGCGAAGATAAATTCCGGAATTGAGCATTTCTGGTACGGCCTTGCATGTTACCGGTACAGCATGTTTGAACGGGCAAAGTTAAACTTCCTGCAGACCCTTCAGTCGGGCTGTGAACATTGGCTCGTGTTGTGGTATCTGGCTAAAGCCGCCCGTGAGTGTGGGGATGAGACGCTCGCTGAAAAAGCCGCCGAAGCAGTCCTGCGGATTAAGCCCGATTTCCTCCGGGCAAAGGATTTACTGACCAGCCTACGTTCAAGCTCTGAGTTTCAGCCGCCTCAAAAACCGATGAGAACTCGTATCCAAAAAGACACCGACACCTCAACTGTCGCCCACGACCTGCTCAAAAACATAAAGGTTCATAATGACAGCCCCGTTTTTGATGACGTTGGCTTCGATAATAGTGATTGTCGGACAAATGGTGAGGGTGCATTGATTCGATGTCTGATAAAGCCCGGTGATGTCGTATTTGACATCGGTGCAAACACCGGTCAGTGGAGCAGCATGGTCCTTTCAGATGTCGGCAAGGTCCGTCTGCATTCCTTCGAGCCTGTCACCGATACGTTCGCCCTCTTAAAAATTAATCTTGGCTCTTCAGGGGCGCACCTGCACAATATCGCAATATCGGCGAACAATGGCTCTGAAAATTTTTACCACTACAACCGGAACGCAAAATTGGCACGCATGAGCTCGTTTTACCGGCGTAACAATGCCGTTGAACAACAATTTAATACAGTGCCTGTCCCGGTTTCGGTTCAGGCACAAACCCTCGATTCGTTTTGTGAAAAGCATTCAATCTCACGTGTGGATTTCGTGAAAATTGATACCGAAGGCGCGGAGTTGGATGTCTTACGCGGCGCCGCTAATCTTCTGCATGAGCAAAGAATTAAAATAATTCAATTTGAGTATGGAGGCACATATCCTGATGCTGGCATAACATTGCACCAGGTCTGCCGACTCCTGTCTTCACACAACTGCGTCATCTTCAGAATACTTCACGACGGCATTGTTCACATGGCCGACTGGCGAGACTCTTTGGAGAACAATCGCTATTCAAACTATCTCGCCGTCTCCGCAAGTGTCGCCGGCAGTTATAACATAATGCAAAATCTCCACACCAAAAAAACTCAACCCGACCATGATCTTGAAGAACCGGCCGGAGCACCGGCACCTTTTTTCGCAGGACCTGAGACCGACGTTCTGTCTCAAATTAAAGATGCACGGTTATGGAGCCCGGAAAAGCACCTGCGGCTTCACCTCGGCTGCGGGAAGTGGCATTTTGACGGCTATATAAATATTGATTATCCACCGCAACAGCACAATGTAGTAACGAAATTGGGAGCCGACCTGTACGCTGATATTAAAAAGCTGAATTTCCCCGCACAAAGTGTTGATGAGATTAGACTGCATCATGTCTTCGAGCACTTCGACAGGCCCACAGCCCTCGCCCTGCTCATCGAATGGCACGAATGGCTAAAGACGGGCGGTACGTTGCGAATTGAAACGCCCGACCTCATTGGCAGCGCAAAAACATTGCTTTCCGATGCCTCGCTCAAAACAAAAATGGGCGTCGCTCGTCATCTGGCCGGAGACCAGGCCGATAAATGGGCTTATCATACCGAACACTGGTTTGCCGAAAGGTTTGAAAACACCCTTGCAAAATTAGGCTTTGGACCCGTAAGAACACAAACAAGCTCATGGCCGCATGAACCTTATCTTTCTAATGTCCAAGTTGTGGCTGTCAAGAAAGTGAACCTCAAACGCGACCAGTTACTGGCCGAATGTGATAAATTGCTACTCGATTCACTTGTTGCCGATGCGACCAACGAAATGGCCAAACACAAAATCTGGATGCGACGCCTCCGAAAATTCCTCGATGAAAACGCTTCTTACTCGTCCGAAACGCCTTATACGGGTGTTGAAGTCGCCCACCCCAAAAAGGAACCTTCCGACCGCAATGACCTTAAAACTGAAACAGTCGGACTCATATTCAGCAAAGACCGCCCAATGCAGCTTGCCGCAACCATAGAATCGTTCTTTCTCCACTGTTCGGATAATCAGAATATAAAATTGAACGTCCTGTACAAGGCATCCGGTGACTTCTACCGTGCACGATATGACACCCTCAAAAATGCCTTTGCCGACATCACATTTATTGAAGAAACCGATTTCAAAGCACAGACACTCGCCGTCATAAGCGAATACGAATATGTCCTCTTCCTCGTGGACGACAATCTGTTTGTAAAGGATTTCAACCTTGCCGATATTGTCGGCCTCTTGAAGCAAAATCATAACGCACTTGCCTTCTCACTCAGGCTGGGCAGGAACACAACTTACAGCTATACAAGAAACGCCCGGGTTAATTTGCCTCCATTCTGGTACGTCGATAAGTCGGTACTCAAGTACGACTGGACAAGGGGCCGGATGCACTTTGCATATCCGCTTGAGCTTTCAAGTTCCATATACAGAACCGAAGACATCCTGGAGCTGCTGAAAAAGTTGGATTTTGGCAACCCCAACATGCTTGAAGGATTGATGGATGCAAACAAACAAATATACGCCGGGCCGCGAGCCGCACTGCTTTGTTATGAGCAGTCGGCTGCGTTCTGCAATCCGGTTAACATGGTCCAAAACGTCTCGGATAATCGCGCCGGCTGCAGGCCCGAATACTCTGCCGACAGCCTGGCAGAAATGTTTGACAGGGGACTCAGAATTGACGTAGGGAGGTATGACGGGTTTGTGCCAAACTCGCCACATCAGGAGGTGCAATTCGAATTTGTCGAACCCAAAGGCGAAAACCGGCCCGATGAGCCCCTGGTCTCCGTGGAGATGATAGCATACAACGCACAAAAGTATATCGCCGAAGCCGTCGATTCGATCCTGGCGCAAACGTATAAAAATTTTGAACTGATAATAGTTGACGACGGCAGCTCAGACAAAACAAAGGAAATAGTCGATTCATATTCGGACAGCAGGATTCGATACATTCATAAAGAGCATAAGAATCGATGGTCCGGAACAAACGTCGCTATCGCCCGGGCAAATGGTAAATACATCATCACCGTTGACTCCGATGACTTCATAGCTCCCGACTACATCGAAAAATTGGTCGCCTGTGCCGGGAGATATCCCGACATTGATTATTTCTACCCACCCTGTCTTACACTTGTGGACCAGTTTGGTAAGCCCACGGGACAAAGATGGGATTATCTCGACTTCGCCGACAACAAAACTCTCCCGAATTTCCTCTTTGAACACGCCTACTCCCCGATTCCACACCCCGGTGGTTTGAAGAGAAAATCAATGTATGACAGGGTAGGCGGATACCAGGAACTCGAAAACGCCGCCGACTTCGTCTTCCTGTGCAGAAATTCCCTCAAGATGAGTTTCAAAAGGCTCGACGACAGTCCCGCTTACTTCTACAGGCTGCTGCCGACGAGCCTTTCGCATAAATTCAAAGCCAGAAATCAAATCACTGCTGACATCTTAAATGAAATGGTCTCGATATATCCGCCCGAGATGCTCTGTACTAATATTGGGCGGATTGCGGAGCCGGCCCTGAAGCGGCGGCAATACTATAAATATCTAATGGATACTTTCTACAAGCACGTCCACGGACACATGGTTAAGTTCGGAGACTACTTCCGCCGATACGGAGATTATTACAAGCAGAAGTTGCTCAATTCCGCAGCCGCCGTAAACAACACCGCAGGTGCCGCTGCTGCTTCAGCAAAATGCCCGGATGTTCGAGAACTGTTCAAAAACGGCGTTGAACTGCTAAAGGCCGACAAACCTGACCACGCACTGGCTTGTTTTGATGAAATTTACCACTCCGGAGGCATAATCCCAGATTTGCAGTATGCACGGGCTATAGCACTTACACGCCTCGGCCGGATGCATGAGGCCGAAAAAGCATGCCGGACACAGTTAAACCTGCAAAAAAATCACAACCCGGCAATAGAACTGTTGCAAAAGATTTCTGAATCCAGCCGCGCCGCCAAAGGTGATAAGTTAATGCAAAAAATATCTCAAAGACCTGATATAGTGGGCCGATTTTGTCGATAATAAGAACCAGAGGTAATCGCGTGGGATATTATACAAGGAGTTTGATATGTCGGAGATAAGATTTCCAGGTCTCGCCACAGGTATTGATACCGGCGAGATAGTCAGACAGTTGGTAGAAGTTGAAAGCCGTACGCTGCGGGCCAGGGAAGAAGAAAGGGCCAACCAGCAAATTGAACGTGATACTCTAACCGAGTTGCAGAGCAAACTTGCTGCCTTCAGAACCAGCATAAGGGCACTGGCGGACAGCGGTCTGTTAAGGTCTTTCAATTCCGCAACCAGTGATTCTGATATAATGACCGCATCGGCTAACTCAAATGCATCAGAGGGCAACCACTCCCTCATGATAAAACAGTTATCCACTTCTGACCGGTGGGTCCACGATGGTCTTAAGTATGCAACTTCATATGTCGGAGAGGGTAAATTCGTCTTTTCATACAATCATCAGGAATTGGTGATACAGACCACCGCTGATACAACACTCGAGGATTTGGTCGGCCTCATCAACAATGACGCCGACAATCCCGGAGTGAACGCTTCGCTGCTCGTCTATGATGATGGCAGCGATGGGGTCTATCACCTCGTCCTCAGCGGACAGGACAGCGGCTCCGATTATCAGGTAACGATAAACAGCAGCAATACCGAACTTTGGCTTACATCAGGCACCGCCCTGCAATATAACGAAGAAAACGCCGAGCTTACCACCAGGCTACAGGACCTTGACAATACTACAGGAACCATTGAAAACGGCGACTACATCACTATTCAGGGTACCGACCATTACGGACAAAGTGTGGATGTGAATATCAGCATTAACCCATACACAACGATTCAGGACCTCCTTGATGAGATTGATGATGCCTACAACGGAACAGTTAAAGCAACCTTGTACAACGGCCAGATAAAACTCACCGCCATAACCGATGGTGCAAGCAGCCTGACCGTTACTTCTTTTGCATATACTGATGCAAGTGCTGGCGGAACGACCATGGATCTGCCAACCTTCAGCCTGGATGGAGATGAAGGAGGAACGATAACATCGGGCGATTTAATCACTGGTTTTGCAGGGGGCGACTTTACCGAAACCCAGTCCGCCCGGGATTCAAAGGTAAAGGTGGACGGCTATCCCCCGGATTCGCAAACCGCTGAGCAACAGGACCTCACTACCACCGGTGGCTCGGCAACCGCTGGCACATATACCTTGACATATGACGGGCATACCACCGGCGACATTGCTTTTGGGGCAGATGCCAACACCGTCCAGACTGCCCTTGAAGCATTAGACAACGTCAGCTCCGGCGACATTACTGTTAGCGGGACCGATTTGAATAACGGCTTGACATTCACATTTCGTGACACCGCCGGCGACGTCGGCTTAATTACGATTGACACCGGCGGACTCACAACCACCGGAACACACGCCATATCGGAAACTACCACAGGTCATGATGGCTGGATAAACAGGGGAGGCAACACTATAGATGATGTCATCTCCGGCGCTACCCTTAACCTGCACGATACCACATACAATACCGTGACCGAGACCTATGATGAGGTGGAAGTAACCATGACAAGGGATACCGAAGCCCTCAAAGAGAAAATGAATGAGATGATCAACGCTTACAACGAGATAGTTTCATTCCTACAGGAAAAGGCCGACTACGACCCCGAAACCAAGACAGCACCGGTATTGTACGGTGATTATTCCATTACCACCATCAGAAATCAACTCAAGAATCCCTTTATACTCGCTGCCGACGGCTTTACCACCGGCGACACTTTCACCATGCCCAAAGATATCGGCCTTACCATTAATTCCGACGGACAACTCGAGTTGGACAGTACCGATTTCGATGAGGCTATAAGTGACGATTATCTTGGCGTGCTCAATCTGATTGGTGCCATGAAGACCGGAAGCTCCGCTGGAGAATATGCCGCCTCTATCAAGTTTTATGCTTCAGGAACTTCCACTCAGGCGGGCGGTTATGATGTGAGGGTATATGGCACCCACGGTGTCGAGATTACAGCAGTCCAGATTAAGACAACTGATGAGGATTGGAGCGAGGCAAGAACAGTCGACGCCGAAAACATTGATGGTAATGTGGTAACGGGAAACTGGGACACAGACGAAAACGGTAATCCTCTTTATCCCGAGCACAGCCTTACCTTTACAGTTGATTTGGATGCACTTATTGGCGTTGGCGAGAATGACTTCATAGAAGCAACGATATACGTAAAGCAGGGATTCGCCGGAGACGTCAATGATGTTCTTGACGATGTACTCTCATACAATGGTCGCATACCTGTCTCGAAGAAAAATATATCCGATTACATCGAGCGGCTGAACGACCAGATTGAAACCGAACAAACTCGTCTTGAAACATATGAAGAAAGGCTGGTCTTGAAGTTCGCCCGCCTGGAAAGAACCTTACAGTTGCTCAACCAGCAGATGGCCGGGTTAAACATGATGGGTTAATAAATATACAAACGCCCACTTTTTGCTAATGTATTAACCATGTACGCTGCGAAACATCCCACCACTTTGTGTCATCCCGCCCTTGCCTGCCCGCCATAGTATCATTCAGGGGGACGAAGGCGGAACCCGGAATCCACTTTATTTAGCCCCGCGTTTCACGCGGGGTTCCCACCTTGCCCCAACGGACCTAAATACAAACACATCCGATTTCCCTGCAGAAGCGCCGCGGCGCAAGCCGCCCGAAAAAGAAACCCCGAGAAACAGAAGCGCAGCGGGTGGCAGCCTTTTCGCCGAAGAGCCTGCCCTGAACCAGCCTTCAGCCCTGAATCAGCCTTTAGCCCTGAGCGCAGTCAAAGGAGCTGCCGAACAGCTCGTTTCGCCGTGAGGAAATTCCTCGTATTTAGCCCTGGCCGCTGGCCGGGGTCTCTTAAAGACCTGAAGGGGCAAAATAATATAGTTGTAGTTGTAGAGTGGGGATTGCCCCACCGTTTCCAAAAGCCCTGAAGGGGCGACAGAAAGTAACCCTTACCGGCTTACGTCATTTGAATTCCTGCCGCGACCTGCCGCGACTTGCCGGCGGCACGGCGGGTTGACATTCGGATTTGTTTCGAATTTCGTACTTCGGATTTCTTATTTCTGAAAGAATAAAGGGCCGCAGGTAAAGCCCCCACGGCCCCTTTTTAACCGTTGTCATCCCTCATTATTTGCACGTATTGCTAATCCGGATCATACTCACAAGCACCTATATCAACATAGTCAGGGGTGCCTATACCGGTGTTGGTCGTATTCGGGTCATCAATCCTGGCCTGCCCGAACATATCCGTCGGCGGGTCAACATTCCCGTTAGCCGAATCAATACACCCCGAACCATGTGTCAGCCGGTAATCATCATTCGCAGCATCAACAAAATTAGGATCGCTGCTGATATTCCCGGTACCCGAATCACCATCCTCAATACAGCTATACGTAGCTTGCCCATGGATATCTTCCCCTCCATTTCCCCACAGGATGCAGTTGGTAACGGTAGCAGATGGACTTAAAAGGCAGTATACTCCCTCCTCACTGTTGTAGACTATAACACTGTTGCGTATTACCGGAGAAGAGGTAACATTGTAGTGTATGCCGCGATAACCGTTGTTCGCTACGATGCAATTGCGGATAACCGGAGAAGATAATCCACAGTATATGCCGGACATATTGTTATCTCTCACGACACAATTGCTTATAGCCGGCGAAGCAAAAATAACACAACGTACCCCGTACATGGCATCTTCTATAATACAATTACCAATAGTCGGTGAGGAACCATAACACAATATGCCATTATAACTATCGTTAGCCGTTATCGTAAATCCTTTCAGGACCGAACAGGGATCCTCGCCCATTTCAAATTTGACGCAGTCCACCGATTCATCACTGGAATCTATAATGGTCGCCTCCACTACATCCCAGTCATCGGGATCGGTGCTTCGCACCATTATCGCCTTGCCGTCAAAATTGATGTCCTCATAGTAAGTACCTTCGTACGCCACAATCTCATCGTCACTGCTTGCCTCATCAATAGCATCCTGGATCCATTCGTACCACTTATCCTTCGTGACGTTGTGTACCAGGCGGACTTCATCAGCACCTATATCAATTTGCCCGCCTAAAATACGCTCATCACCGTCAATATCCTTCTCGCCGCTTGCCGGGCTGTAACATGGATCTCCTGCATTTATACACGGCGAATTTAATTTCAAATGATAATCCGGATTGCAAGGGTCGCAGGGATCAACAAAACATGGATCAGTGATTATATTACCTTCGCCTCCAGCGTCGCATGGATCTTTTATACAGCTATACGTCGCGCTACAGTTGGAAAGGTCATCGTCGTTATCCCAGATAATACAGTTGGTAATTGTTGGCGATGTACCGCCTAAACGCTTCACACCATAGTCGGTATTGTCGGCTATTGTATTGTTCGTTATTTCTGTTGACCCGGCAAACATAAGGTGTATTCCCTTATTGTTATCATAAATCCAGTTGTTCAAAAGAGTTGCTGTTGTCGCCAATCCGCAGTATATCCCTGCACTATCGTTTCCACTGATCTTATTACTGGTAATAGTAGGCGAAGGCGACGCGTGGCAATACACGCCATAATCATTCTCTTCGATTATACAGTTGGAAATAACCGGGCTGGTGCCGGAAGAATAGCAACCCACACCTGCACTATCACCATCCGTTATCGTAAAACCCTTCAACACCGAATTGGCTCCTTCACCTGACCCAAACGTAACCGTATCATCCAGGTTATCGCCGTCAATAATCGTTTTCGCAACCACATCCCAGTCGCATGGATCACCGCTGCGCACTGTTATCGCCTTGCCGTCAAAATCAACATTTTCCTTGTACTCATCTTCGATCGCGACAAGCTCATCGCCACCGCTTGCATCATCAATCGCTTCATTGATATAAAAGTACCATTTGTCCTGCGTGATGTTGTGTACCCTTGCAATCTCATCGGCTCCCATATCCACTCTTTCAGCCTGAATCCTCGGCTGGCCGTCAATATCGGTTTCACCACTTGATGGGCTATAACACGGGTCTGCAGTGTTTATGCACGGTGAGTCCGAACTAAGGTGATAATCACTGCTGCACGGATCGACAAAACATGGGTCGCTGCTGATGTTACCTTCCCCAGAGTCACCATCCTCAATGCAGCTATACGTAGCACTGCAGCCGGAAAGATCATTATTGTTATTCCAAAGAATGCAGTTGGTAATTGTTGGCGCTGTGCCTGTGGCGTGCCATATACCCATATTTGTATTTCCAACTATCGTGTTATTCAATATGTCCGTAGATTCACTAGAAACAGTGGTTATTCCATAGTTGTTATCATAAATCCAGTTGTTCTTGATCGTAGCGTCCACATTGTAATTACATAATATACCATAAGGGTTATCGGTAATTTTATTACTTACAATAGTCGGCTCTGCACTCACAATATTTATACCATAACATCCGTTTTCAGTGATTATACAATTGCTAATTACCGGATCCGAAGAGCATCGCACACCATCGCTGGATCCACCGGTTATGGTAAATCCACTCAACACCGAATTGGCGTCTTCACCCGAGTCAAAAGTAACAGTATCATCCAAGTTGTCGCCGTCAATTATGGTCGCCTCCACTACATCCCAGTTACTCGGGTCGCTGCTGCGAACTGTGATGGCCTTGCCGTCAAAATCGATGTCTTCATAGTAGATACCGGGAAACGCAATGATATTATCACCATTGTTGGCCTCATCGATAGCATCCTGGATTTCCCAATACCACTCATCCTGTGTCTCATTGTAAACGTATGGAAGCTCCAGAATCCACTGCTCCGGGTCCCCAAACAGGTTCAATTCGTAGTAGCACCAGCGAATGCACTCTCTATTGATATCCCACAGGTTATCTTCCTTGCTGTCCTGATTTGCACGACCAAGCTGCGGTATATCCTCGCCAAGCACTGCATCCCAGAATTGCCGGCCGAATCGCTGGCTCGGGCCATCTGTACTTTCTCTCTTTCCGAACCCATAACGTGCGTTCATAATCACTGCGAAAGCACCGTGTTCCATCTCAGTAACAGCTTCGGCAAAACATTCGTCACCTTTAGGCTCATCAAACCCGCCCGCATAGCATCCCTGGGAGTAGGCGAAGAAGTAATCCGTGTTTGTCAGCGAACTCAGATCGGAAGTGTATAACTTCATATCTTTTGTATAGTTGGCGTGACCTAAGTGGTTAAAGACTTCTACACCCCCATTCATCAGGTCAATCAGGTCCTGTTTCGACCACTCTTCATCGGCATCATATAACGGCCAACAACTACATGGATCACCTTGTAGACAACCCTCCGTGATAAAATCAAGGTACTCCGACCGCAGATGATTTTCAAACCCGTATGTGAAGTAACCATCATAGCTGCCACCTAACCGAATCTGCTCCATGCTGTCCTTGGCGTATTCTGCCGGCTCGCCGAAGTCTAAGTATTCGCCTAACATGCTTATATACGGCAGGTCACTTACCGAAGGAACATAGCTCAGGCTTTTTTTTACAAAATTTGCTACTTCGTTAACATCCTCTACCGGAGCCCGGCCCACGTATATCTCGGCATACAAATCAACGTCTCCGCCACCCACTCCATCCGTCGGCTCACCATAAACACCATCTGCATCATAGTCAAACGTACACTCATTCGGCTCAACACAGCCGTAGTACATGTCCACCGGCATCGTGGTGGTATACTTTGCCGCTTGCACCCAGAACATCCGCGGCGGAACTATGTCTTTGTTACCGCCCAATAAAGTGTATTCCGTTCCCCACGTTTGGTAAGCATCCATCAGAAACATACGAATACTGATTGAGTGCTCAGAGTCCGCTTCTTCGTCCGGGTCCTCATAATGGTAGCGATTGGGGTCGTAATCGTTGGGATTGTAGTTATCATAGATCCATTC
>Ga0114922_10002599_pt1 | contig 16902 bp, 11 predicted proteins | sample AartaG_FD_100975 | JGI IMG/M metagenome (GOLD analysis project Ga0114922, IMG submission 100975) | Deep subsurface microbial communities from Aarhus Bay to uncover new lineages of life (NeLLi) - Aarhus_00045 metaG | ecosystem: Environmental > Aquatic > Marine > Oceanic > Sediment | place...
AATGCGTTGCGTCCGACGCTTGGCGGACCCGCCTGTACGGGCAGGTCACTATTTGGCTTTCTTCGAGTTCCATTCTCGTGCCGAGCGTGCGATCCGTCGCCGGGCGCTCCGCAGCCGTCGTGCGGAAGCATCTCCAATGCAGCGCAACCCCACGGGGGGTGGGGGAGGATGTACCTGCGCTGGGGCAAAAAAATAGGGCGCGCCCCTTGACATCTGCTGTGTACTGGTATATAATGTTATTGCAGCGCTACCTGTGAACCATCGCGCCAAGCCGTGGGCAAGGAAGCTCGCGGAGTATGCTACATGAGATGCGCGATCTTCGCAGGAGCTATGGTTCCTGCAACGTCATCGGCCTGGGACGATTCCGGACGACACCGGCAACGCCCCGGGCCGAAGGTTTTTTGCCGATCCGGCCTGTACGTCAGCCCCCATGCCGCGTGGGCTCTGCCCCGGCCGACACCGACCGGCCGGCAATCTCGAACAAGCCACCGCCGAGGAAACCGGCAATCCCGTCGGCGGATTGGACCCCGACCTCCAAGCGCCACCCTCATCAGTTGGCTCATTTCTTTTTATTGGACCGGAAAAGTCGCGACTGTCCTGCGCCGTGCGTGCGAGCCGGTGCTGCGTACAGTTTGCCAGGGTGATACGAATCCTGCAGTGAACGTCTTGCCTGCGAAGAAGCACGTTGCAGGCAAAGAAGCTTGACCTCGACCGATCGCGGCGCGGGAGATCGCGAGCACGGAAAGTCACCAGCGGAGTTTGACCGAAAGCAACCTCGAAAACTTTCTGAAACGTGAAGGCAAAAACGAAGTCGATGCACGAACGACCGATATTCGCGAAATGAGACAGGGGAGCAACGAATGATAATAATGTCTTCCAAGACGAGTTCGGTGGAGCAGCTTCGGTTCCTTCTGAATACCGACGCAGCACGAGAGGGTGGCCTTGCGTCGGTGACGAAGTTCATTGAATTGGATCTACGCTACAATGGGTCAGACCCGCGGCACATGGACAGGTTGTGCGATCTGGCCTATGGCGCCTGCCTGGCGGATGTGGTCAGGGCCATACAGGAGGTGCTGGAGCTTGCCGTCCAGTGCGAGAGATTGTGGGAGGCGAGCGCAGAATTGGAAGCCCGGATGGGCGAGGACGACCCCGCCGTCCGATACGTCCCCCTCGTCGACGCGGTCGAAATCCTCGCGACCGTCGATGGGCTGTGGGCCGCCCTCGCGCGGCGCTTGGAGGTACTCCGCGACCGCTACAAGAAAGCCCGGGCAAGGACAACGGAAGCCAGCCGCACGGATCCTTGATGATCCTCAACAAGGACAGGCATCTATTTCGCGGTGGTGGCGAAGTAGGTGGCTGGCGGCCCAGCAAAAGGCGGGAATGGGCGTCTGCATCTGGTTAGATCCCGGCCAACCCATGAACGGACGCGCCAACAGAGATCAATTGAAGGCCATCTGTTGGTATGGGGGCCTCGGTGCAAATCGCCCTGGAATCCTGCGAGTTGCCCCATAGTCCAATGCGCCAGTTGAGCATCAACTATCCCTTGAATCTTGCGAAGCGATGTGTTAACGTTAAGTGCATCAGGGCCATGATTTGGTCGTAAGCGCTGGAGAAGATTGCTTGAGTATGCAAACGGTCTTTGGCTCAGAAGATGCAGCGGCCCTCAAGTCCCCGCTGAGATACCCCGGCGGAAAGACGCGTGTGGCCAAGCAGTTATTGGCATACGCGCCTGAACACGAACAGTACCGGGAGATATTTGCGGGCGGAGCGGCGCTTTTCTTCCGGAAAGCGAAGTCCAAGGATAGCTGGATCAACGACAGACACCCGGGATTGTACGCCTTCTACATTGCTCTGCGTGATCACTTCGCCTCCTTTTCAGCAATGTGTAGAAAGCAAAATGGCAAACTCAGAGACATCTTTGATTGCTGGGTTGCCAGACGCGACCTTATGGATGCTAAAGGCGACGACGATCTCGTGGAGCGCGCTGTCCAGTTCTATTTTATCAACCGCACTGTTTGGGGGGGGAGAGTGGTTTACGATCCGGATCGGAAGTCTCGTTTGTACTTCAGCAATCCGGAGGGTTGGAGAAATCTTGACAACAAGCTTGAACAGCTCAAACGTATCTCTCAAAAGCTTCAAAGCGTCAGGATCACGTGTCTGAGCTTTGAGCAATGCATGGATGACTTGTCGGAAGACACCTTCGTATATTGCGACCCGCCTTATATCCGGGATACGTACTGCCACGCGTCCGACAAATTGTACGATAAGTCCTTCAACGAACAGCACCACAGCCTTTTGGCCCAATCGCTTGGCCGGACCCCCGCGAAAATAATGGTCTCCTATGATGACTGCCCACAGGCTCGGCAACTGTACGACGCTTCCAAGTGGCGCTTCATCGAATTGAAGTGGAAGTACTGCGGACGTTACGCCGTGACCAAAGAGGAAAAAGCCAACGGGACAAAAGAACGAAAAGTCGAAGGCCGAGAGCTTTTGATACTGAATTACTGACCTGAGCGGCATTGCAGTGCGAAACCACGGCAACAAGCAGATCAGGGGCGTTGTCGAGGAAGCTTTCCTCAAGACTCACGAGGGTCGCAGCACCGATGACGTTGTTATTGACGACGGGCTCAATCGGAACTTCATAAGAGCCGCCTCAAGAATCATGCCCGGTGTTGCTGCTCGTGACTTGAACTGGCAGTTGCTCAACCTGAGAAAATCCGGCAAGCTAGGGCCGGTGACCTCCGTCAGGTACACACTTCCCAAACGAGAGGAATTCATCCACGCGGTCGAAATGGCAGCCCGGTTCATGGAAGACCGGCACCATGTGACAATCGATCGTTTCCTTTGTGATCCTGTTATGCGCCCGGAATTCGACAGGATCGCTTCCGGGATAGCTCCTGGTTATTCTCCTTACGTTTATCGCAAGGCCGCACTCGGATTACGTAAGGGAAGCAAGCTGAAGCCGGAATTGCTCAAGAGAATAATGCGAGCGGGCATGGCTACAAGTCTGACCGATGCCGAGCGCCTCACAGATGATCCTGAAAGCGTACCTCGCCTACCCGGAGTGTACATCTTCGCCGACAACAGCGGGGCACTGTACATCGGTGAATCCGAGAATCTCCGACTGCGTGTCCTGAAGCAGTTGGATCACTCCGATAGGAAAACTCTGGCCCACTACTTGTGGGAAAACGGCATCAAGAAGATTAAGGTAGAATTGATCGCGTTCGAGAAGGGCCATCTGGGATCTTCGGCCGCTGAAAGGCGAGCCCTTGAGGCCAGCCTGATCGCGAGTAGGCATCCACGCTTCAACATCCAGCATTCCGAGGAATAAGTAACCGTTCAGGCGTCACCTATCCGTTTCTCACCCCTCCACCCCCCTCATGATCGCTCGATAATTGCCGTCTACCCTACCGGCGGGCACGTCTTCCGTTATGCCGATGATGAAGCCGCGGGCATCGACGGCGGCTTCGATGAGCTCCCGAGTGACGGATTCCACTTCGTCCTCCGGGCGCAGGTGAACTGATGACGGGAAGTTGATCCACAGCACCTTCCCGGGCCAGGCTTCAACGGCCTCGCCCATGGTCATGTCGGTGTCGGGGGCGGGGGTGAACGCCTCGATGTAGTCGAGGTCGAGGGCCGCGATGTCGTCCTTGATCGGGCCGCAGTTGGCATCGAAGTGCACGCCGATGAACTTGCCGCGGGCGTGCATGGCTTCGGCCGCCTCCTGGTAGTGGGGGGCGTAATACTTGCGGAAGTTCTCGGGGCCGATTATCTCGGGCACAACGTTGCCCCCGTAGTTCGCATGCAGTACCGGAGCGTCGGCCACCATCGGATACACCTCGCGGCGCTTTTCCACGAGGATGTCGTAGAGCCGCAGCACCTCGTCGCGGTTGTCCATCCACTGGATGCAGAACCCCTCGGTGCCGAAGATGTCGCCGGAGATTAGCTGCTGCATCGGCTCCAGGCCGAATGTGCCGCGGAGGATCGTTGCGTCGTCAGCCGATTTCCGGATCTTCATCGCCTCGTCGTAGCAGGGCTCGTATACGGCATCATTCAGGTAGAAGGCGAGGGCGTTGTAATCGTCGGGGGTGTCGAAGAGGTGCTTGTGCGTCCACGAAGTGAATCCGACGGGCTCATGGATGGAGTGCAGGTCGCCGACGGGCGTGCGGATGTTCATTCGCCGCAGCTTCTTGCCGTTCTCCTCGTAGTCGGTCCACTTGATCTTGCAGTTTGGGTGATCAGTTTTGAAGGGGGTGAGCCGGTGCACAACGCACAGTCCACGCGCTTTTAATTCTGCCAGCACGGGCGGCGATGGGAGCATGCAGTCGTAGACGGTAAAAGGGACGCGATCGGTGCGTTCGCCTCGCAGGTTCGCTTCCACCCGCTGCCGGGGTGTCATTTCCTTCTCCTTGCTCGTCGTCGTCCTTCGTCGTCGCACCGCCTTCTTGGGCGGCCGTTCTGCCGCCCCCTGCGGGGCTCTGCGGCTGGGGGCAATCGTTTTCCACGGGCTGACGCCCGTGGCTACAGACTATCGCCCTCTTGTCCGCCTTAGGCTTCCGGCGGCGGGTCGGGCTAAGAAAACGCCGAACACGGACATTTCGGGTAGCACAAGCACAATACCTGTCCGCCGCACCTGCCCGCCAGTCGCCGACCCGCGAAAGACGCCGGCGCGGCTCCTGCAGGCGGGGCCGAGTCGCCATGCCATCCGCGGGAATCATTATATCTTGATGCACCCCATCACCGAGGGGACTAACGTTCCAGCGGCCGGTATTTCAGCATTTCTTTGAAGGCGGGGTCGTTGCCGAAATCGCGACCGCCCGCGGCCTTCAGCGTCTCGGCCAGTTGGGTCAGCAGGCGGCATGCCTGGTCGTGGTCGGCGTCGCCCTGTTTCCACGAGCCCCAAGCGCTCACAAGGTGCTCGAGTGTGAGGTCAAACTGCCCCTCGGCGTGGGCCAGCCAATCGGCCGATCGCGGGTAGTCGGGCAGTGCGGCGGCCAGCTCGGCTAGGGCGCGGCACCGCTCGATGTTCCGCAGCCAGTTTATTGAGCCAGGATCGAAGCCGGCCCCGGGCGGCATGTTGTCCTCAAACAGCACGTTCCAGCCGAAGAACGACGGGTCGTAAAGCACGTTGCCGAGGAAGGCCAACCGGGCCCGCAGGAGGTCGCCCGCGGGGCAATCGGCTTTTCCTGCCGAGCTGATCCGGCGCCACGCGCGCGCCGCGCCCACGAGCTCCGAGAGGTCGAGGACCTCGGCAGGCGGGCCGCTGAAGCCCTGCTCCTGCACGCCCCGAACGGCCCCCGCAATGGACTCGGCCGCTTCGGTCACATCCTGCGGTTTCGGCGACGGGCCTTTCAGCAACACCAACTCTCTTGGCTTCACCAGGTCCATTTCCAGAATGGCGTCCAGCGGGGCGTCGCTCGCCCTGCTGATCATGCGGAAGATGTTCTCAGAAGAGCCTTCGGCAAGGGTGGTGGCGTGGAACGCCCACCGCCGCGTTCCCTTCCCCAGAGGAAAATGAAAGACCAGCGAATCCTTGATCCGGGTGAAATTGATCTCTGATCCTGCAGGGTTGCGCCACCGGCCGGGGGTCACAGAGAATAGCGCCAGCAGGTCTTTGCCGTCGACCGCGGCCACTGACTCGAATCTTTTCACCGGCAGGCCGCCAATGGTTGCCCCGCGCCGGGAATGAGCAGGCAGCCGCGAGATGATCTCGGCGGCTCTCGCCGGCGTGGCAGGATTGCGAATGTTAGCGCTGCGGTAGTTGGGGGCCCGCAGCAAGAAGCAGCTCCGCTCGCCGAGGTCGAAGCTCTCGGATACGGTTATCCATTCCGACTCGGCCGCGGCGGCGAGGGTCAACTCGTAGTAGCGGCGTTGGGTGAATTCATACCTTATGCGGACCTCCGCAAACACCGGCCCGGCGGCCAGGACCTGGGCCTGCCAGCGTTCGACCTTATAGGCCGCCCGCAGTTCGCCGTGCCCCCGCCAAACGCCGTCGGCCCCCATCACGGCCTCGATGGGCGGCGGGGCGGACGATGCCGGGATGGGGTTCTCCGGCGTGCCCGATCCCGTGAGGACGCGCGCCGAGGTGCCGCCGGCCGTCATCACCGACTTGAGTAAGGTCTCGGTGGTCAGCAGGGGTGATTGAGCCCGTTTCCTTTCCGGGCTCCCTTTTTCCGGCTCGGGTGCGCTCTCGTTGTAATACAACTTGTAGAAGAGATTCCGCGACGGACGCAGCCGCGTGAGGAAAGCAACAGAACATCGCACAAGAGATTTCTTGTTGTAAACAGGGTCGGTGATTTGAAACTCAACGCGGGCGTCGGCCGAATCGCGAAGGTCCAGCGTCCGGACGTGGCACGGGTGCTGAAACTCAACGGGCACCCGGACCACCTGCAGGGGCCAGTCTACGCCCAGCGGCTCGCGGAGGGTTATCGTCTCGTAATGCTCGCCGAGTTGCTCGAGCGTCAGCTCAAGATCGGAAGGCGCGGCGTGTTCCTCGGCCTGCGCTTCGGCCCGTTGGGCCGTCTCACGAGTGGTGCAAGAGCTGATCATAGTTGCTGCGAAGACGATGGCGAGGCAACATTTCATACCAACATATTCTATCAGTACCTGTGGGGTCCTCAAAGCATTAATCGATACGGGATATGGCGCGGGGTGTGATTAGAGATCTTGTTTTAAGCCCTGGTCTTGTCGCCTGTACTGGGGGAAACCTTTCTGAAGAAAGGCTTTCCCCCAGACCCCCTTCCAAAGACTTTTCGGCTGCCGTGCCGGCAGGAGCCGGCACGGCTGTAACAGCCAAAAAGTTTCTGAAGGGGGGTGTGGGGGGAAGCTCTTTTCAAAGAGTTTCCCTCCCACCGTCGTCGCTTCAAAACGCTTCAAACAGCGGCTGTGACGCCGTGCACGCACAGCTCCTGAACCGTCAAAACTACAGCAAAGACCACAATACTCAATCGCACCCGCGCGCAGGGTGTGATAAGAAGGCGGGACGACGAGGCAGATGTTGCGCGCCAACCAAGAACTATATTTCGTTGACGCACCCGGACGGCAAGGCGACGAGCAATGCGCCTTGAACGCGCAGCCGGTATGCGCATAATTAGATGCGGAGGCTTACAATGGCCGGCAAGAACCGCGCAACGCTGTGGATCATCTTTGTCCTGTGCATGGCGGGGGGCCTGTTCCTGCTGCAGCAGCCGGGGGACGTGCCCCCCGGGGCGCGTCGCCCGTATCCGTCCGAGGTCACCGTAAAGTACGTGGCCGATGGCGACTCGTTCGGGGCAGAGGAAGGCCACAAAGTCCGACTGCTCAACATAGACACGCCCGAATACGGCGAGCCCCTCAGCAAGCAAGCCAAGGCGAGGCTCGAAGAGCTCATTCTCGGCAAAGACGTGTCGCTGGCCTACGACAGGGAGAAGAAGGACAGCCACGGGCGGCTGCTGTGTCACGTTTACGTCGATGACGTATGGGTCAACAAGCTACTCGTCGCAGAGGGCCTGGCGGTCGTCTACGTCATAAAGCCGAACCTGGAGAAGATGTCGGACCTCATCGCGGTGCAAAACGCCGCGCGGGGGCGGAAGGCGGGGATATGGTCGCTGCCTGTGCCCTTGCCTGAGGCGCATTATGTTCGCTCGCGCAATAGCTTCCGCTTTCATCGCCCCGGCTGCAAATTCGCCCGCGGAATCCCCGCTCGCAACCTCGAGAAACTCAGCTCCCGCGACGAGGCGTTTGGCAAGGGGCTGAGCCCCTGCCGCAACTGTCGGCCGTGACGGCAGATGACAAAAACGTACATTAGCCCGTTCCGACGCGTTTGGGCTTGAAATCACCCTTTGCGCGCGGTAAGCTTTTTGTACTTGGAAAAACAGCGCAACGGCCTCGCCTGTTGCATCTGACACAAAGGTGCGATCTCATACGAAAGGAGCCACCATGACACTCATTGGCAAGTTGGGCAAGGCGCTGCGCGGCGGGACCGGTCCGGCGCAGATGTTCCTGGCCTGCCTGATCGGGGTGTTAGTGGGGATGGTCCCCGGTATCAACCTCACGCTGGTGTTGGGCATCCTGCTGCTCGTGCTGATCAACGTCAACGGGCCGCTGGCGGTGCTGGGCATCGTTGTCGGGAAAGTATTGTGTCTGCTGCTGGCGCCGGTCACGTTCGAGATCGGCTACGTGCTCATCCATGGCATAGGGCTGGAGAATCTGCTCTGTGCGGCTTGCGAAGTGCCGGTGCTGCCGTGGGCGGACATCCACGTGTATTGTCTGCTCGGCGGAATCCCGGTCGCCATCGTTGCCGGCACCATGACGGGGATCATTGCCCTTCGCGTGTTCAAGAAGGCGCGGGGCGCCGCGGCGGAAGAGGGGGGCGAGAAACCCGACGAGCAGTCGGATCCGAAGGATTGGATCATCCGTAAATGGGGGTTTACAGCCGTGGCGGCCGTCATCGTCATTGCGGCTGGCTTAGAGCTGTTCGCGCTCGACGGGATATGCAAACGCGCGGCTACGCTCGCCCTCGAGCGCACGGCAGGCGCGGAGGTGAACGTGGCCGAGGCGAACTTTTCCGTCTTTGGAGGGGAGTTCGAGCTCAAAGGCCTGGAGATCACCGACCCCAACAAAGCCGCCTGTAGTATTGTGCGCGTCGAAAAGCTCCACGGCGACATAAACGTCAAGGAACTTCTCAAGAGGCGGGTTGTGATCGACAAGATTGAGGTCGTCGGCGTTGCGACGGATCAACCCAGGCGCTCGCCGGGCAAGGTATACGAGAAACCGGCGGAAGAAAAACCCGCGCTTGCCGGAGACGAGAGACCGCAGGATGCACTCGCCCGGTACGTGGAACTCGACAAGGATCTGCAGAAGTATCAGCTCTACGTCGAGAAGCTCAAGAAGTATCTGAAGGACCGAAAAGCCGAAATAGCGCTGGAAAAGGCGCCCGACGGCCGAAAAAAACGTCTTGCCGCGCGGGCGGCCGACCGCGGCTATCTTTCGCTTTCGGCTGCAGACCTTCTGGCCGGCCGGCCGGCGTGGACGATCCGCGAGGTGATCGTGGACAAGATCGAGGTCAAGCGGAAGTACGTTGAAGCCCCTACCAGAAAGCGCTACGGCGAAGGGGCCAAGAAGAAGCTGCCGCCGAAGCTCGACGAGTATCGAATTGACGCCCGCGAACTTTCCAGCGACCCGAGGCTCAACGGCAAGCCGATGAGCGTCCGGGTCATCGGCAAAGACAGATCGTCCGGCGAGGTAATCCTCAACGTACACGAAGAAAACGCCCGCCACACGATCAAGCTCTTTATGCCTGCCGTGCCGCTGAGCAAAGCGATCTACGTCAGCCAAGAGGTGCCGGCCGATGTTAAGGGCGGCAAGGTAAACGTGACGGCGGAGGGGTTCTTCGATTCCGAATCGATGCGCGTTCTGATCAATCTGCGCGCGAATGAACTCAAAGCGCAATCCCGCGAAGGAAGAAGAGTGCTGGGGCTCGAACCGGAAATGGCAAAGGAAGTACTTGAAAGCCTCTCACAGCTCAGCTTCAACGTAATCGTTGAAGGGCCGCTCGACGCGCCGCGGTTGAAGGTGGACCAGAAACAGATCGCCGATGGCTTGAGAAACGCGCTTGTGAATGCCAACAAGCTGCAGTTGCTCAACCGCATGAACGAGCAACTGGTATTCACGCAGGGCGCACTCTCGGGCAAGTTCAAAGAGGCCGTAGACGTCGGTCTGCCGGGCAAGGTGGGCGATCTTCTCACCGGCGAGAAGAAGCCGGACAAGAAAGACGAGCCCGACGATGAGCAGGCCAAGCCGGAGAAAAAACTTCCCAAGCAGCTCGACGATCTGCTCGAGATACCTTGACAATGCTGAATCTGACGCCCAAAGTGATGTTGGCGCACGTCCGCAACTTCGCCGGGCTCATGCTGGGCGGGCCGGGCGGCGCGCACGTGTTCCTGGGTTGCCTGCTCGGCGTGCTGACGGGCATGATACCCGGCATCAACCTCACGCTGCTGGCTTGCATTCTCCTGCTGCTGATCTTCAACGTCAACGCCGTGTCGGCCGCGGCTGGCATCATAGTCGGCAAGATCCTGTGCCCGTTGCTGGCGCCTTACACCTTCGAGATAGGCTATGAGATTATCCATGAACGCGGGCTGGAGGAGCTGCCAGAAGCAGCCCTCGAGGTGCCCGTTTTGCCGTGGATGGATCTGCACAGGTATTGCCTGCTTGGGGGCATACCGCTTGCCCTGGTTGCCGGCAGCATCCTGGGATTACTTGGGATAGTGGTACTCAAGATCTTTCGGCGCGGCCGCCCCAAGGCCACCGAGAAGACCGAGCCCGAAGGACTTCCTGATCCGAAGGAATGGATCGTCCGGAAGTGGGGGTTTGTTCTTTCGGGCGTCACCATCCTGACCATAGCCGGTGTCGGGCTGGTGGCCCCCAGTTCCATCTGCGGGCGCGTGGCGGCGCGCGGCCTCGAGCCGGCCTTCGGCGCAGAGGTCAACGTGGCGGCAGGCAGTGCATCTATCTTTCAGGGAACTTTCGAGCTTGGGGGCATAGAGATAACAGACCCCGACAAGCCCACGCACAACGTGTTCCATATCGAGAAGCTGACCGCCCACATCAACGCACACGAGCTGCTCAGGAAACGGTTTGTAATCGACAAACTCGAGGTCACAGCCGCCGACACCAACACGCATAGGAAATCGCCGGGAAAGGTATACGATGAAGCCGACGCACAAACAGCAGAAATCCCGGAAGACGCCGTGTGTCGGTACGTGCAGACAGGCGAGGAGCTTCGCGACTTTCAGAACTACCTCAGCAGGATCAGGAAATGCCTGAAGGCCCGGTACGCGAGAAGACTGCTCGAGCAGGAAGAGGGAAACCTGAAGGAGCGCCTCGTTGCCCGGGGCCGCAGCGGCGGCTTTCTTTCACTCTCGGCTGTCGACGCATTCGCCACGCGGCCCGCGTGGACAATTCGCGAGGCCGTGGTGCACAAGCTTGGGGTCAAGAGAATAGAGAAGGCCCAGCTCAGGGCTCGGAAGAGATACGGCGAAGGCGCAAAAAAGAAGATAGAGCTGAAGCTGAACGAGTGCAGGCTCGAGATCCGCGAGCTTTCGAGCAGCCCCGAGCTCAACGCCAAGCCGATCACCTTCAGGCTGACCGGCCCGGCCGGGTCGTCGGTGTATGTTGTCCTCACGTTCGAGCAGGCCGAGGGCGATCACATGGTGAGGGCATACGTGCCCGGCCTGCCCCTCGTGCAGGCGATCGACCTCACCGATGCCGTGCCCGTCAGTGTCTCGGCCGGCAAGGTGAGTGTGGGAGTGGCGGGCACCTTCAATGCGCAATCCCTGCGCCTGCCCCTTACGCTGCACATCACTGGGCTCGAATCGCAAGCCCGGGAAGGGGAAGAAATGCTCGGCCTCGAGCCGCCTCTGGCAAAGGAGCTGTTCGAGAATCTATCGCAGCTCACCTTGAATGCAACCGTCGAGGGCTCAATCGACGCCCCGCGGCTGACGATAGACGATGAACAGATGATCAAGAACCTGAAAAACGGCCTCGTCCGCGGCAAGAAGCTCGAGTTGCTCAACCGCATAAGCGCAGAGCTGATCTTCGTACAGGGCGAGTTTTCCGGTATGTTTCGGGACGCGCCCGACGATGAGCAAGACAAGCCCGACTCCGGGAAAAAGGAAGAGGACAAACAGGACGAGAAGCAAGACGACGAGGACAAAAGACCCCCGCTCGACAAGAAGGTCGACGACCTGCTGAAGTTGCCCTTCTAACTGCAAATCGAAACGTCCGACAGGCCTGCTTCGCGAGAAATTACGCCGGATTCGGGGGCGTTACGAAATAATTACAATTCCGCATCACACCGAAAATTCTCTTGAGGGCGCGTAGAACAACGATATAATTACTATGGCCCATCGGGAGATTCCCTCCTGCCGGTCGGCGGAATCTGCCGGTTGCTACGGGCCAAGAACGAGTTATCGCCAACACCAGAGACATCGGCCAAACGCCATGGTATTCAGTTCGCACCTGTTTTTGTTTTACTTCCTGCCGATTGCGCTCGGCCTCTATTACGTTCTCCCACGGCGAGGAAAACACCTCGGCCTCACGATCCTCAGCTACATCTTCTACGGCTGGGCCAACCCGCTGTTCGTCGTGCTGATGATGGCGTCCACGCTGATCGACTATATCTGCGGGCTGATCATCATGGGGCAGCTCGGGCGCTCGTGGTCCGAGCCGATCACGCTGCTCCCAGAGGGCGGAGCCCGGTCGCGCCGGCAGAAGATCGCCGTGGTTGTGTCGGTCTGTTCCAACCTGTCGCTGCTGGGGTTCTTCAAGTACTTCAACTTCGCGACGGAAAGTTACGATACGCTAGTGAACGCGCTCGGGCTCGCCGGGATGGACCTCGACCTCGTCTTCAAGGTCACTTTGCCGCTCGGCATCAGCTTCTATACCTTCCAGTCGATGAGCTACACGATCGACGTCTACCGCGGCCACGCCCGTGGGATTCGCAACTTCATCGATTTCGCATGCTACGTATCGATGTTCCCCCAGCTTGTGGCAGGCCCGATCATAAGGTTCTCGGAAGTCGCCGAGCAGCTCCAGCATCGGACCTACACTGTGCAGAAGTTCGCTCGCGGCGTGGCGTTCATCAGCCTCGGCTTTGCCAAGAAAATCCTGCTGGCAAACGCCTGCGGCAAGATCGCCGACCTGGCCTTCGATGCAGGCTCGGTGGGCTTCCTCGATTCCTGGTTCGGCGCGACCGCTTACGCGTTTCAGATTTACTACGACTTCAGCGCCTATTCCGATATGGCCATCGGGCTGGGTCTGATGTTGGGTTTTGTGTTCCCAAAGAATTTCGACTCGCCCTATATTTCGCAGTCGATCACCGAATTCTGGGGGCGATGGCACATGTCGCTGTCGAGTTGGCTGCGCGATTACCTTTACATTCCGCTCGGCGGCAACCGCAAGGGTCCGAGCCGCACCTACGTGAACCTGGCCATGGTGATGGTGCTGGGCGGGCTGTGGCACGGGGCGTCGTGGAATTTCGTGATATGGGGCGGCATACACGGCACGATGCTGGGCCTCGAACGGTGGCGAGGAAAGAAGGCCCTATATGCGGGGCTTCCCGCAGCGGCCAGGACCGCCATCACGTTCATGATCCTGCTGTTCACTTGGGTATTCTTCCGCGCCGACGACCTCCCGGGCGCGCTGCGATACTGCGGCAGCATGCTCGGCCTCAGCGGCGTGCACGAGGGGGCGGGGCTGCTGAGCGGCATTCTGTATCAGCCGTATTACCTGGGCAGCTTCATCATCGCGTGTGTAGTGGCCTGGACCTGTCCGCAGACATGGGACTGGACGCGCAGGATATCGTGGGTCAAGGTGCCGTTGATCGCGGTGGCGCTCTGGGCTGCCGTGGTTGTCCTCACGACCCAGGAGTTTAATCCGTTCATTTACTTCATCTTCTGAGAGCTATGGCAAAAGATACGAAACAGCTCAGTCGCGAAGAAATCGCACAGATCGAAGTCGGCCACACGGCCATCAGCGGCCGAGCCGCGTGGGTGCTGGTGGTGCTTTTCGCGCTCACGATTGTCGCGGTGCCCGTGTCGCAGATAATCTGCGAGACGAGAGATTACCTTGCCGGAGTGCGCGACACCCCCCTGCCGCAGTCGACGGAGATTTTCCAGCGCATCCCCGAGGCTGTTGAGAAGTTCGCAGAAGCCGGCCGGTCGCCGTTTCGCAGGCTCTTCAACGCCAACGCGACGATGCTGCGCAGCATCAACATGTTCGAAGACGATCTCGAAGACGAGGCCGTCCTCGCCAAGCTTGTCCTGTCGCCCATGCAGAGCCTGCTCACAGATTGGCTGGGCGCCGGCAACGAACAAGCCTACATCGGACGAGGGCAGTGGCTTTTCTACCGTCCGGGAATCGACTACGTAACGGGGCCCGGCTTCCTCGATCCGCGGCAACTCGCCAAGCGCGCCTCGGGCGGCAACGAATGGCAGGCCGCACCACAACCCGACCCGCGCCGGGCGATCATCGACTTCAAGGATCAGCTTGCCGAGCGCGGCATCAAGCTGATTGTCATGCCCACGCCTGTGAAGCCGATGATCCACCCCGAGAAATTCTCCGAGGACAGCAACAATGACGTGGGGGTGGTCCAGAATCCTTCGTTCGACAGATTCAAGCGCGACCTCGAAGAAGCGGGTGTGGCGGTCTTCGACGTCGCCCCCTTGTTTGTAGAGGCCGCCGACGCAAACGGCAAGTTACTGTATCTTGCCACCGACACCCACTGGCGGCCGGAGACGATGGAACTGGCCGCGCGGAAGCTGGCGGCTTTCATCCGGCAGCACACCGACCTCCAGCCAGTGCCGCCGCCGAAGTACAAGCAGGAAGAAGAGGAGATCGAGAACCTGGGCGATATCGCCGCCATGCTCAAGCTGCCGAGCGATCAGGATATCTACAAAAAGGAGAAGGTGACGACACACCAGGTGCTGAGCGCCGGCGGAGAGCTGTGGCGGCCGAGCAAGACGGCCGATGTGCTGCTGCTGGGCGACAGCTTCACCAACGTCTATTCCGTGGAAGCGATGGGCTGGGGGGCGTCGGCCGGGCTGGCCGAGCACCTCAGCTACAGCCTCCGGCGGCCCGTCGACTGCATCGCCCGCAACGACAACGGCTCTCACGCCACGCGCGAAATGCTGAGTATAAAGCTCGCCAAAGGCCGCGACCGCTTGGAAGGCAAACGCGTGGTCGTCTACCAGTTTGCCGACCGGGAGCTGGCAATAGGCGACTGGAAAATGATCGCGATGAAGCTCGGCCAGCCGCGCCCCAGCAACTTCGCGGCGCCCGACCCCGGCACGGAGGTGGTTGTAACTGGCGTGATCGAGGAGGTATCCTCCGTGCCCAAACCCGGGAGCGTGGTATACAAGGATCATATTCTTTCGATCCATCTTATCGGCCTCGAATCAACAAACGGGCCTATCGAGGGGAACGAAGCGATTGTGCACATGTGGAGCATGCGCGACAACGTGCTCACGCCGGCCGCGCGCTATCGCGCGGGCAAGAAGCTCAAACTCCGACTGAAATCGTGGTACGACGTATCCGACGAGCTCGAGCCCATCAAGCGGAGCGATCTCTCGGACGAGGCGCTCGCTCTGGAGGATCCATGCTGGGCGGAGGAGTTCTGAGTTATGAATTATGAATTCTGAGTTATGAGTTATGGCTCACGACTCGCGACCGTCGACTGACGACTGGCTTGTCCGCCGAAGCTTCAGCGAAGGCGGAAGACTGATGACTGAACGACTGCTTGACAGGGGAAAAACATGAGACGTATGGCGTGGGTGAGTATGTGCGTCGCGGCCATTGTGCTGGGCGCGTGCTCGAAGGCAGAAGAAACCGAACTCGCAAAGGCCTTCAAAGCGAAATGCGGAGAGCTGGCCAGGGCCGCAGAGAAAGAGAAGAGCATAGTCATAGTGGGCGCCGACGGCTGGCTGTTCCTCACCCGGGAGATGCGCCACGTGAGCGTCGGGAAGTTCTGGGGAGAACGGGCCGCAGAGGTGAGCAATGCGGTCAGGCCCGACAGGGCAGACCCCCTGCCGGCCATACTCGACTTCCACAGGCAGCTCGAGGACCTGGACATCGAGCTGATCATAGTCCCGGTGCCGGCGAAAGAATTTGTGTATCCCGAAACGATCTACGATAAGATGACTCCCCCCGAGAAGGGCCCACCGCCCCGTATGGACGACGCCCACCAGGAATTCTACGAGATTCTGCGCGAGAATGGAATAAATGTCATCGATATGATGCCGGAGTTCCTCGCGAAGCGCCTCGACAAAGAAGGCCTGGTGTATTGCCGGCAAGACACTCACTGGTCCGGGCGCGCGTGTGTTTTGACGGCGCATAGAATCGCCGAAGAGCTGAAAGCTCGGCCCTGGTACGAAGGCGTGGAGAAGAAGAAATTCTCTTTGCGGGAGGAGCCCGCAGAAGTGATCAAGGCCGACCTGTGGCGCACCCTCCCGGAGGGGAGCAGACCCCCGCAGGAGAGCCTGTACCTGCGGTATATCGGCGAGCCCGATTCCTCGGGGTACGAGCCGGTGGCGCCCGATCGCGGCAGCCCGGTCATTCTGCTGGGCGACAGCCACACGCTCGTTTTCCACGCCGGCCGCGACATGCTCGCCAAGGGGGCGGGCCTGGCCGACCAACTGGCGCTGGAGCTGGGTTTTGCCGTGGACCTCATCGGTGTGCGAGGGTCGGGCGCGACGCCCGCGCGAGCGAATCTGTATCGCCGCGGCCGCGCGGACGAGACCTACCTGTCGAAGAAGAAAATGATCGTCTGGTGCTTCAGCGTCCGCGAATTCACCGAGAGCCTCGGCTGGAGCAAAGTGCCGGTGAAGAGGAATAAGAAGTAGCCGATTCGCCAGGCAACGCCCCGCCCCTGCAGGATTCCTCCGCGATGATCTTCGGTAGGGGATATGTGTTCAGCGACCTTCGCAAAGGCGATCCGCGCGGTTGTTCTGCCGTGCGGCTCCTGAGCCTCTCAGAGGCGTTACATTGTTAGCCCAAGGCGTGAGCCTTGGGGACCGTGGTCCTCCCCATGAGCGCGCCCTGTAGGGGCGCAACCCGCCCGGCTGAATTCCGTCGGTTATGTCTTGTGAGTTGTGCCCCTACGGGGCGCATGTTTTTTCTTACCCCGTCCCAAGGCTTAGTATGTGTTTAGCGTGTGGTCTATATCAAATGCCGGAAGATACAGAGGGCGGGCAATTCGGTCTCGCCCGGTCCTTTGGGGCCGGCCGAGCTGCGAAGCGCCGCCCCTACATCGCCCATGCGTATTTCTCGTCATGCGCAACGATTGTTGGGCGTTGTGTTCATCTTCGATTTTCCGCCTGGCAAGCACTGTTCGGACCATCCGCAAACCTTCGCGATGCGAAAACC
>Ga0114922_10002600_pt1 | contig 16902 bp, 14 predicted proteins | sample AartaG_FD_100975 | JGI IMG/M metagenome (GOLD analysis project Ga0114922, IMG submission 100975) | Deep subsurface microbial communities from Aarhus Bay to uncover new lineages of life (NeLLi) - Aarhus_00045 metaG | ecosystem: Environmental > Aquatic > Marine > Oceanic > Sediment | place...
AAATCCATCATGGAAGAACACTTGATAAGAGGCTGGAAAAATTGCAGACCACCATACTGCCAGAGTTTCATCTCCCATAATATCGTCAATTTTTTCAGGGCTTGCTTGAAAATCGTATTGAGGAGTTACTGTAATTTGATTTAGTGCCCATTTTGTTCTTAATCCGCTTTGTTTTGCAACCATTGAAACTGCTCCATCAGCTCCAATGACTATAGGTGCTTCATATTTATTGTTATGTTCATCTATTACACCACAAACTTTGCCATCCTTTTTCAGGAGATTAGTAATTAAAGTTGATGTTTTTAATTCAGCACCAGCATCTATAGCAAACTCAGAAACCCAAGGATCGAACTCACTTCGGTAACAATTCATTGTAATCCAACTTTTTGCTGGTTCATATGACACTGACTCGGTGGGACGAGCCATTACATAACCGGCAACAACACCCTCCTGATTAATGAAATAATTTCGCGCAGCAGAACCGGCTCTCATAGAAGGACATTTTTCTGCTGTTAGTTCTTTCATCATACTTGGAAAATCCTTCCACAATCGAGGACCTAAACCACACCCTGATGAATTTTTTTCACCAGGTTTTCGCCCTCGTTCAAAGAAAATTGTTTTTAGTCCTAACTCGGCTGAAGTTTTTGCTGACATTGAACCTCCAGGGTCAGCACCAACAATTATTACATCATAAGTGTTCATGATAACTTCCGATTTAAGTGAATTTCATTTTCTAAAAGAAATATTATATTATAACTTTATGTGATTCTATATTTAAAATTCACTTATTTGGATTAATCAAGAAAATTATTTCTGAGTTTTACTCTAAATCTTCAATTTCTTTCTGGATTTTTTCAATTCGTTCCTTAGCTTTAGTGAGAATCGGAGTTTTACCGTATTTACTAAACCACTTTTCAAATCTCTGCTCGATTGAGACTTCTTTAGTTCCAGCTATATATTTATCCGCAAGACAGATTATTTTTTCTTCAAGGGTCTGGGGTAGAAAATCTCTCTCAGGTAACCCAACCTGCTTAGCATCTTCTTTATCTAACCCCCCTAAAATATGGGTTTCGCAGATTCTGGCAAGTCGTTCCCCTAAACCTTTTTCTCTGATTATTTTAGCCCCAATTAAGGCGTGTTTAAATCCATGAGTTTTACATCTGCCAATATCGTGTAGCAATCCACCAATTTCAATTAAATTCATGTCAATCTCTTTCAACTTTATTTTTTCTGCTAAATCTATCGCCTTATCGGCAACTTTTAGAGAATGACGCCTTACATTATAGGGAACTCTTAACTCTTTCAATAAATCAAAAGCAAAATCGCTACTAGGTAGAATTTCTTCTCTTGCCATTACACTTTAGAAATTAATTATTAACTTTAAGGTTTAGTTATTCAATTTAACAACCATTTTTACCCAAATAATAATTTAATTTTTAAATGGGTAAATTAATAGACCTCTTCATATGGACCACTGATAATTCCGCCGAGTAAACCCCCAATAATTGCTCCTAAGATCGCACTTAAAATCCCTCCGATTGTTCCAGAAAGTTGAGCTCCTTGGAATAAAGCCATTAAATCTTCGCCAGAAATAACACTTAATAACATCCAGATTAAAAAATCAATAATTATAACTAAAGAACTTGCAATAAGACCTCTTTTTAACCCTTTAGAAATGGTGCCACTCAAAAAGCCAATAAATATGCTAGCGAGAAGCTGTGGGACAAAAAAGTCGACTATGTTTGGAGTACCCGTGAAAAAAGCTAAAAGATCAAATTTAAAATTAGCACCTATTTGTATAACTATGACCTTTAAAAAATCAGTTTGTAGATAAATTTGTAATTGGATAATAATATTCTCCATATTGAAAAAATATACAGTAAAAAAGCTAAAGATAATTCCAACTATAATACCAATTACTAATCGATAGGATACCATTTTAAACCACTCGCTTGAAATTAGCTATTTGTATGAAATATCTTATATGAGTTTATAAATATTTAAAATTTAATTGACATATTAAATCTTTAGTTCTACGAGATTTAGAAGAATTCTTTTAATAAAATATTAAAATTATGTCGTTTTTTATCATTTATCAAGAGTATTATTTTATTTACTAAATCTTTAATTATTGGGTATCTACCTTGGCTAAAAAAAAGAAAAAAACCGAAACTACTAAGGATTCTGAGAAGGAAGAAGAAACCATTTCCGAAGAAGAATTAAAGAGAGATTTTGAGAAAGAATTCGAAGAAGATTTTGAAGATGAGTTAGATTTAGAAGAAGAACTTGAGTTACTCGATACCGAAGATATGGACACTGAAGTTGGAGATATCGATAAATTAGTCGACAAAGACGAAGAAAAAAAGCAAATGTATCTAAGTTGTGGTATCCATATAGGAACAAAATTGTTATCTGGAGATGCTAGAAGATTTATTTATAGGCAGACAAATTACGGATTATATGTTATTGATTTAACTCAAACTGATAAACGACTTATGACTGCTGCTAAATTTCTAAGTAAATACGTAGAAGAAGGGAGCGATAAGGTAATAGTATCATCAGTTAGAAGATACGGTAAAGAACCAGTAAAACAATTTTGTAAAGTATTAGGGTGTAGAGCAATTACCGAACGATTTATTCCAGGGTCTCTTACTAATCCTATAATTGATGATTACATTAAAGATGCTTCAGTAGTGGTTATCGTTGACCCTCACGCAGATAAAGTAATTTTAAGAGAAGCAAAATTAGCTCGAATTCCTGTTGTTTCTCTATTTGATACCGACGATATCCTCGATGGCATCGACCTCGCGATACCCGCAAACAATAGAGGTAAAAAAGCGTTAGGCTTAGCTTTCTGGTTGCTTGCAAGACAAATTTTGCTAGAATTAGGTAAAATCTCAAGTGAAGACGATTTTCCTTACACGCTAGACGAGTTCACCTCAAAAATCGTACCGGTTTATCGTCAAGAGAATGCACCTTCACGATAATTTATCTTAGTTTTAGTTCTCTTGAGATTAAATATCTCTAAATATGTTTTATTAATTCAATATAATCTTCCCCTGTTCCAAATCCATCATTGGAATTATATTAATTTTTCTGGTTATAATCATTCCTGCTAACCCATATCACAGCATCTCTTAGAAGCGGCCAATCTGATTCTGGATCGTAAGGTCCATTTTCTGGGTCAGGATAATCCACGCCATCTCGGTCATTATCCTCCTCTATCTCAGGATGCGTTCCTGTAATAAAAACACGCCCCTGACCATAATCACAGGTGGCCATTGATATATTCCCGGTCGCATTGTAAATCCCAAGAATAGTCACCAAGTTAGGGTCAGTGAGTTCTAGAAAACATCCTCCTTGGTAATACATAGTCATATTCTCAGGAGCTGAATCAGTTATAGAATGAGTGGTGTTGACGATATTGATAACAGCCATTCCCCAGCCGGGTTCAGGACGTTCGGCAATTTCAAGTATAGGGCCCCAAGCAGCCGCTGGAAAGATGCCTAAATTGTTCTCCGGGCTCCCAACTTGATCCATCCAGACATTATATTCACAAGCTATATACGCCCCTTGACATATTCCTATATAACCACCACCACTTTTAACAAAACTTATTATTTTTGCTCTCCCTAAGCCTCCTAATCCTTCTTCATAAGGGATGCCATCTCCTCCAGGCATTATGACAACCTCGACTCCATTTAGAGCATCGTTCCTGATATCGTCGTCATCCATTACTCTATATTCAATTCCTGCCCACTCGGCGAAATGGGTAAGGATAATATCCGCACCTTCAATAACACCCGGACCATTATAGATAGCAATAGTGATATTGCTTGGATTCTCGTCTGAGAGGGTCGACAATTGGAAAATGATGACTCCTAAAATAGAAACTGAGACTATTGATATTATTACAATCAATAATATGAGCGTTCTTCTGTTTTGTATTAGCTAATCACCATCCTGAAATAAGTATCTGTAAGTATATGTTATACTAGGAATTTTTTTATCATTTAATACTAGAAATTGTAAGTATACTTATAAAAGGTTCCTCAATTAATTAACTATAATTTATTTAATCGTTTTTCTTCTGTAATTCACGAGAATTTGTTATTTCATTTTTATCCTATGCATATCACATTTTTAATCAACCTAAGATTTGCATAAATTAGAGAACTTTTATATTAAATGTGATAGTATCATGAAAAAAATAATCGCGTTTGCTGGAAAAGGAGGCGTTGGAAAAACCACTAGCTTAGTTCTTTTTTTGAAATATATACTTGAAAAGAAAAAAGCAGAAGATATCCTTGTAATTGACTCAGATCCGGATGCTAATGTTGCTGATGTTATTGGTAAAGAGGTAAATTTTTGCGACACTATAGGAGGGAAAATGAAGGTATTGAAAGATAAAATACAAAGTCTGAAATTATCGCCCAATACACCAAAAGGACAGTTGATCGAATCGGATGTATATAATTGCTTAATGGAAATGGACGATTTCGACCTTTTGGAGATGGGACGGCAAGAAGGAGAAGGTTGTTACTGTTTCATCAATGATGTCTTGAAGAGGGTAATTGATACTCTCTCTAAGAACTATGACTTAACGCTACTAGACTCTCCAGCGGGATTGGAGCATTTTGCGCGTAAAACTGGTCGCGATGTTACTGATCTCGTAATCGTATCCGACGCTTCGAAAATGGGTATCCACACCATGAAACGAATTTTAGAAATAATAGACGAATTAACTCTAAAATTTGAGCGCATCTGGATATTAGGTAATCGCTTTCCCGACAATTTGAAGGATATTTTAGCGAACGAAGTTGAAAATCTGAAGAACGATAGAGTTAAATTGCTAGGATTCATCTCTAACAACGAGGAGATAAGCAAGATCAACATAACAGGTGGCAATTTAATTGATTTACCTGAAGAAAATATGTCGTATCAAGAAGCAAAAGAGATTTTTGCCCAAATAATTTAAACTAGAGAAACTCATTAATTTTTTTATTTTGAGACGTATAGCGCTTCTCTACTCCATTTTTCATTCCTGGAAGCTTGAAGCATTTATCGGGAATCATACTTTTGAAATAGCGAGCGTTCTCTCTTTCTACGATATTTTGTGAATTATATAGTGACTCGAAAATTTCTTTGCCAGAAAATTGAATGTCTTCAAAATAAGGGATAATTGGGCGCCCATTACTTATTTTTTCAACAGTTTCTTTAAGAGGAAGCTTAACTTCTCTAATTTTCCCTTTCTCATTGATAATTCCAGTGCTTTGAGTATGTTCGTTATAGAGACAAATTATGCACTGTGGCCATCTCTCATGAAAATATTTCAATACATTATCCATTACATGATGTTTGAGTAATACAATTCCATATAATACGCCATGTTTATTAATTTCTGTTCGTGTAAACTGTTTAGCTCGATAAGCCTCAGTATTTACTTCTCTCATCATTCTTATAATTTTCTTTGCCATGGCTGTTCCTGAGTTTCGCAAGGATACTTCTGGTATTGTCATTACTTGTTTTAGTAAACCTAGATGGAACTTAGAGTGTCGGGGAAGATTGGCGATTAGTTCCTCCCTAGAATAGCCTTTTGCTCGTCCTACTACTTTTAGTGAATCTTCACATTTCCTTTCATTTTTCATTATTTGACCTCTCTAATTTATAAAATGCTGAATTGTGGTTTGACTGTTTCCATTTATTTTTAGATACGGATCAGCACGTTTTAATATTATCCCAATTGATTTAAGATCTTGCCGGCGATTAAAAGATATTTTTTGTGCTCTCAGATTAATAATTCTTTTTGCAGATATTGGACCTATCCCGGGCACTCTTAATAAATCTTGGTAAGATGCAGTATTGGGGTCTACACGTCCACGATCTTTAAAATATTCCTCAGCAAGGTGAATTTTTGGATCTCCACTTGGTAAATTCCCCTCTTCATTAATAACTTCTTTCAAATCGTTTAATTTGTAATGATATATTCTCAATAGCCAATCTGTTTGATACAATCGATGTTCTCTTTCTAAAGGAGCTGCTTGTTTTGTTGATAAAGGAGTACCTTCTATTGGGATAAACGAAGAAAAATAGGCGCGTCTTAAATCAATCTTTTTATAATCGTTATCGATCCTCTTAAGCAAATCCCAATCAGTTTCATGTTCAGCTGCTCCGATAACAAACTGCGTAGTTTGGCCACTATTAAGGATTGGAGCACCATCCCAACGAAATTTTTTATAGCCATCTTCTCTGTGATCCTTAATCATCTTTTCTTGGAATTTTAACTCCTTATCCTGCTTTTGATCTTTCATTATTTTTAAAGCTTCATCGTTATGTCTAATGCGAATCTGCTTAAGCCATCTTTGGCGTAAAATAATATCATTATTAAAATCTTTTTGTTCGGCAATTTCAGCAAGGTGTTCTTTAGTAGATGCTTCTGAATTTATTGAAATCCTATCAGAAAGGGTTATAGCTTCTTTCAAAAGGGATTGACTAACCCCAGGTAGCGCTTTAAAATGAACGTATCCTTTAAACTTATATTTAAACCTCAAGAGTCGAATAGCTTCAAGCATATCCTCTGTAGTTCCATCAGCACTCCCACAGACTCCTGATGAGATAAAGACGCCTTCAACTACGTTCATAGAGTATAATTTCATGAATGTGCGAGCATATTCTTCGGGAGTAAAACTGAGTCTCTTTTTGCAATTATGAGAAAAACAATACTTACAACTATAGATACACTTATTAGTATAAAGCGTTTTAAATAAACTCATACAACGACCATCTGGGGTATAACTATGACAAATACCCGCACTAGCTGTATTACCTATAAAATCCTTGGAATCTCCAAAGAGTTTTGGATATTTATCCGTACGACTAGATGCCGTGCTAGCACATATATCATACTTAGAATTTTCTCCTAAAATTCGGATCTTTTCTAAAGTAGACGGCAATTTACCCCTCGCAATTTAAATTATGTTAATTACTGCTATGCTATCTCTTGAAAATTAATTTATAAGTAGGGGGACTAACATAAATTATAGTTTATGAATTGTTTAATAAAAAGAAAATATTCTTTCATGAATGAATTTTCAAATTTGGTAAGATGGTAACATTTTTTAGTCGAATTTATTATCTTCTAGGTATGGATGCGTCTTTTGATGAAGATGACGATTTTGATGACGATGATTCTGATGAAGATGATTTTGATGGAGTTAGGGACACAGATGGGGATGGGTTCAGTAATGATTATGAAGAATTAATCGGATCTGATCCTCAAGATCCTACGGATTTACCTTTCTATCCCTATGAAGATCTCACAGAAACTTTTCCAAAAAAAATAAAATCTAAATCATTACCTACTGCAGAAGAGGAAAATCAACAACCAATAAGACTAGCGAGAGGTAGTCCAACTAGAAATAGATGCCTTTTATTTCTGATTTTATTCATTTTCTTCATGATTTTAACTCCATTTATCGTTTTTATCATACTTTCTTAATGTGAATTTCATTTTAAACAAACTTAAATCTATTTTTAGTATTACAAATGAAAAGAATTATTGGTACAAATTTAGATGCTCGACCCATATAAATTACCCGATCATGCGTTGTAGATTGAATATATCTTGAATAGGTAAAAATGAATGAATTTTAATTTTTTCTTTCAAAGATTTTAAATAACAGCTTTCAGATAAATATTATGATGAATTTGTCAAAAATAATTCATTAGTACATAATAAATGCTAAAGAAAAACCATCACAATGCGAGTATTATGAATTTAAAGCGAAATAAATTTAGGAAAACACTAATTTCAGATAAAACGATCAATTCGTTAAAAAGTGAAAAAGGTTGGCTAGGGAAAGGTTCAAATATCGACCCCATTATTATTAATGATTTAAAAAATTTATCCCCGAACTTAATGATACATCGCAATACTCTACATTACACTATTAAGAATCTTATCATCTACAATTTATCGTGTCGCTACACTCAAAATATCACGATCGAAAATTGCACAATTTACACAATTGAAATTAAAGGCTGTTATAATATAACTCTAGTAAACAATAAAATCTTAAATCTTAAAATAGTGGATTCTAAAGGAAACACCTTTATAGGTAATAAACTCTCGCAAAGTCAAAAACTAAAACATAACATTGATAAACCTGCAATTAGTCCTCTCAGTAGGCAGATAGGAAGCCCTCTTACTTGTTGCCTTGCTTTCACAACAGCTTCGGCATTTTTTTCAGGAACCGTCTTTTGGTTTATGGGTTTTATTCCGTTAGGTTTGCTTGCATTAATGAATTATTTAACCTACACTAGGAGAAAAAGAATAAAGGACAAAAAAGAAAATATTTATATTAATAACACTGAGCTTGAAAATAAAAATGCGAGCTTAAATGAAATTATAAGCCATTATAAGGACTTTGATAAGGTTTAATTTCATTGAGGATGTTGAATTTTTTAAAAAACTTGATTAATTATATTAATTAGTAGTACTAATCAGAATACTAAATTAAACTGGAGTACAGAATTAGAATGCCTTATTATACTGGAGGAGAAATAATTACAAAATATTTGATAAAAGAAGGTATGAAGTATGTTATAGGGATACCTGGTCATGGGAATTTACCTCTAGTTGATGCCTTTTATAAGGATAGGGATAAACTGCAATTGATTCAACCTAAACAGGAGATGTCGGGAGTACACCTTGCTGTAGGATATTATAGAGTCACAGGTAAGCCATTATGTGTTTTCACATCGATAGGACCTGGGGCAATTAATACTGCAATTGGTATCGCTGATGCTTATGTAGATTCCTTTCCTTGTCTTGTAATCACAGGAGATACCCATGTACATATGAGAGGGAAGGGAGTACTACAAGAAATTGAAAGACATAAAGATTCGAATATGCCAAAAATCCTAGAGCCTATCGTAAAACGTAGTTTTGAGGTTGATACCGTAGGGCAGCTACCAACAGTAATGCAAAGAGCATTTAATATCATGTTAACAGGGCGGAAAGGTCCTGTCCACATTGATCTTCCTATGGATGTGCAAGCAAATGCTATTGAAATAGAAATTCCAGAACCTTTTGAAAGAAGATCTCAAGGAAGAATAATGGGTGATTCAGAGATGATTAAGAAAGCTGCTAATTTACTAAAGGATTCAAAAAGACCAGTTCTATTCATTGGCGGAGGAGCAATCAGTTCAAATGCTTTTAACGACGTAAAAACTTTGGCTGAAAAAATCGGAGCTGCTGTAGTTGTAACTATGATGGGAAAAGACATTATAGATAACTCTCATCTTTTATATTGTTGGTCAGCTGGTTCAAAAGGTACTACAATCGGCTTAAACATGGCAACTAAAGCAGACGTAATTCTTGCTTTAGGTTGCAGATTTGCAGATGAAACAACTAGTTCATACAAAAATGGAATTAGTTTTACCATTCCACCAACAAAATTAATTCACATAGATATAGATCCTCACGAAATTGGTAAAAACTACCCCGTATCACTAGGGATTGTAGGAGATATTAAAGCTTGTTTAGGGCAGATTTTAGAAGAACTCCGCGATTATTCAATTGACTATATGACAACCAACTATTTTAAAGAAATACAAGAAGAGAAAAAGAAATGGTTCGATTTTCTTGACGAGTATCGAGATGATTTAAAAGTACCTGTAATGATTTCCACCGTTCTAAGAGAAATTCGTAAATTTTTCGATCGTGATGCTGTAATAGTGACAAGTTCTGGGAATGTTCAAGCTCAAATGCTACAAGAACTAGAATTTTATGAACCAAAGACTTGTCTTACTGCGGGAGGGTTCTCAACAATGGGATATAGCGTTCCAGCGGCAATAGGTGCAAAATTAGGTTCTATTGATATTGGAAAACCAAACAGACAAGTTGTAGCTCTTGTAGGAGATGGTGATTTCATGATGACTATATCCGAAATATCTATCGCGGTGCAACTTGGATTGGATAATATTTATTTCGTTGTTTTGAACAATCATGGCTGGATTGCTATTAAAGACTTGCAACAAACTGCCTTTGGGGAGGATCGTGGCTACGGAACAGCTTTCGAAGATAAGGATGGGAACTCTTACACTCCAGATTTCGCTAAAATAGGTGAAGCGTTTGGTTGTTATGCTGAAAAACTCTCAAAAAAAGAAGAGATTATTCCCGCGTTAGAAAGAGCTTCTAATTCAGGAAAGCCTAATGTTATTGAAATAGAAGTACAAAGACAATTCCCTTATACTGGCTCCCCAGCTGTTGGCTGGTGGGATGTACCGCGCCCCGTTTATTTAAAAGAGCAGAGAAAACAATATGAAGAAGAAATCAAAGACGAAAAACTCTAACTGTGATATTATATGCCTGCTAAAGATTATTCGGAATTATTCTACTACTCTAATATTAATTATTTGTAAATAGCATAATTTTCTTCTAAGTTTTTCCTAAGGTTTTGTGAAAGATTGAATCTTTTAGCATAAAACTCAAAAATGATATTGTCGATTAATTTCTGTTCCTCTGTATAATTGTAGGATAAATTTTTCTTTAAATTTTCTATTATTTGTTTAACCAGTAAACTTACAGCTTGTTGTGTTTCTTTATCCGGTTTTATAAAAGGTAACGAGTGTATTCCCGTTAGTTGAATACTGTTAGTATTATTTAAAATTCCTTTTGATAAATAGTTGTATAATGAACTATTCAATAAACCTAAAAAATATTCAATTGAGATTGAACTATCCTGAATGATAAATCCCATAGCTTTATTAGAATCCCAATAGCATCCCTCAGGCATATAACGCGCGGCTAATCTTGAACTAACACCACTAATTACGATACCTTTTTTTTCAAAAGGAACGGATTTGGGAATGTCATATATTTGTATTGATTCTCGTTCCCAATCTAGAGCCTCCATAATAGGTCTATAATATTGATCCCCACCGCCTCTTTTCAAATAAGGTTTCCAGCTTCCTGATTCCAGATCCGTTCTAGGAATGACCTTATATTTCTCACTTCTACTTTTATTTTTGCTTTTCTTTCTAAATATGTTTGCGAGTTCAGTGTCCTCAATCGCAGCAATGAATTTCTTATTGTTATGAGTGTGCATCCCGATGTAACCCTTGATAAAAAGTTCCAACATAGGTGCGTTTTCGAACATATCTAATATTTGGTCTTCAGCATTCACGAAAAATATATTAAAAGGGAGAGTTTTGTAGCTTTTCTGTTTAATCTCGGTAACTCTTGGAGGTTTCCAATACTCCTCCTCATTTTTAATACGCGGAATAATTTTCATTATGTTATTATCCCGAATTTGGCTGTTTTCCTCTTTGGAAAGTTTCGTAAGAGTAATAATTACAGAGTAAATGCTTACATTTTGCTTATCAAACAAATTAATGGGGGCAAGTAAAATTTCATTTATAATGCAGTTATCAATGATAAATTTTCTTAATTTAAAATGAGTGCTTAAAGTTAAAAATGAATCGCTAGTGATGAAGCCTAATTTCCCACCCTCTTTTAATCGCCATATACTATTTACTATAAACATCGAATATGTTTCGTGAGCATTAATCTTACCATAAATTTGTTTCAGTTTAACTCTATTTTCCCTCACATAGCTACTTGCTTTATTTAAATAAGGGGGATTTCCAACAATAAAATCGTATTCACCATAACACTCTGAATTAAAAGAGAGTAAATTGTCTAGAATTTTGAACTTTACTCCTAAACTTTCGATAACAGCCTTATAATCCGGGTTTATGTCATGACAAAAGATTTGAGATTGATTAACACCGGCTTTTAATAAAGATTTGATAAAAATTCCAGGACCCACACACGGATCTAATACTTTTTGATTCTCTGAAATAGCACCTAATTTTGATACTATATAATCTGCGGTTTTAGGGGGTGTTAAGACCACACCTAGTTCCTTTTCGTTCAAATCTGCATTGGTTAAATCTTTTATATCTAATCTTTACTATTAATTTGGTCATCAAATACTATTAAGTTATCGATAATAGTTTCACAGAGCCTTCTTAACAAGGAAATGTCAACTTTATCCACCGTATCTTGAATTGAATGGATATGTTCATAACATTCCAAATCACCAAATCCAATACCATGAAAATTCTTTTTTTTTAAATAATAACCGTCAGTATGAGAGCCAAACGGAATTTTCTTAGGATTGCCTTTAATTACTAAACCCTTGTTATTTTTAACAAACATAGCAAAAATAGTTTTGATTTGATCCGATGTCTTCTTATCGGGAAAGAAGTATGTACTTTTGGATATCGAATCAAAATTAAAAATTATAGATTCCTCTTTATCGAGGTGTTTAATTTTTTGGTAAAAATTCCTAATTCCCATAGTTCCGCATTCTTCTGCTCCTGTAAATATGAACCATAAATTAAAATTTTTTAATCTAGATTCTGGATTTGTAAAATATGAAAGTAATTCGAATACGCATGCGATTCCTGATGCGTTATCAATAGCGCCGTTAGAGATATTATTTGTAGTATTTAGTAGAAATAATATTGCAGTTATAAGGTTAAATGCTATTGGGATGATTCCAATAATATAGAAAAATAAAGAAAACATAGGAAAAATATAATTCTTAATTAAAACTACAATTAAGATAATCAATCCTGAAAAAACCCATGTTCTTATAATTCTAACACGATAAAGAATAGAGAATCTTTGTCCTTTAGAATCAAGATGGCACATAAACAATATATTTTTCTCTGCGGTAGTTCTTTCTTTAAAAGCGGGGTCTAACTGACTTTTTTTTGGATTAGAAGCGACTTTAACATAAAGATTACTTGAATTTAGTAGCTTTGGTAATTTCATTGATTCTGGCTTAATCGCAAGAATAAATAAAATACCTAATATAAAGCCACTTATCATTAAAAGAATGAGTATAAAGATTGTAGCAAAATTAAGATAAAATAAAAAGAGTACAACGAATCCCAATAAAAAAGCTACTTTTGGATATATGCGTCCAAAAAATGTACTAAACATAAAGTCTTGGATCAATGGCTTAAGGTTCAAGTCTTCCACTTTTTTGAAAGCCAACTTTAGTGCTTTTTTTTCTCCTTCTGTTCCAGATAATCTAGGAAAAGAAAATGTTTCTAAATTTTCTTTAATACTATTTTCATCAAGCATTTTAATCATAATATACAATTTTAATTTAAGTAAGCTCCGTTTTTTGCAGAACTTACCAATTTTCGATAAATACCTAAATATCCTTTCTCAATTTTAAATGTAGGTTTTTTCCACTTTTTTAATCTTTCTTCGAGTTCTTCATTAGATATTAGAATGTTCAGTTGACGATTCTCCAAATCGATTTCAATTTCGTCTCCATCTTGGACGATTGAGATTGGTCCTCCTTCGTATGCTTCGGGACAAACATGCCCTATACATGGCCCTCTAGTGGCACCTGAATACCTACCATCAGTTATCATTGCAACAGAATTTCCTAATCCCATACCCGTTAAGATTGCAGCTGGTATTGATAATTCCCTCATTCCAGGGCCTCCTTTAGGCCCCTCATACCTGATAATTAAAACATCTCCTTTTTGTATTTTATCGCTCATTAACGCTTCCTTCAAATCTGTTTCCGAATCATATACTTTAGCAAACCCTTTATGATGCCTCATCTCGATGCTAACAGCACTCTGTTTTACTACGGCTCCTTCTGGTGCTAAATTTCCTTTCAAAACAGCAATCCCTCCTTCTGGAGAGATCGGATCGTTTAGTTCTCGAATTATTTGATAACCTAAAGGCTTTATTTTCGTTAGATACTGTTCTAAAGTCTCTCCGAATACATTTAAAGTAGATAAATCTAAGCAATTCGACAATTTCTTCATTAAAACTTTAACACCTCCTGCTTCGTGGAATTCTGTGAGATTGTATTCGGATGAAGGTTTTAATTTAGTTAACAAGGGAACTACTTTACTAATTTCATCAAAATCAAAATGGTTTAAATGACCACCAATTTCGTGAGATAGAGCGCACATATGGAGAATCATGTTCGTTGATCCTCCAAAAGACAAAGCTACTTTGCAAGCATTCCTTATTGAATTGTGAGTTATTAATTTTAAGGCATTAATCCGCTTTTCAACCAAACTTACAATTCTTTTTCCAGTTTCGATACTCAATTCTTCTTGTTCTTTCCCTAAAGCACTTGTAGTAGCACAATTTGGTAAAGAAAGCCCCATTGCTTCAATGATGCTCGCCATTGTGTTAGCAGTTCCCATCATGTTACACGCCCCTGCAGAACAACAAGTTTCTGATTCTATAAGATGCAGTTCTTCCTTAGTGATTTTATTTGCTTTATATTGGCCAATGGCTTCTTTTATATCAGATGTTACATAAGTTTTACCTTTTAACGGTCCCTCTTCGAATGTTTTAGGTTTCATAATACCTCCCGTGAGAAAAATAGTTGGTATATTGCACCTTGCACTAGCCAATAGCATGCCTGGGATTATTTTGTCGCAAGAACATATCATAACCATACCATCAAAGTTATAAGCTTCTATTGTACTTTCAATTGATGCTGCTATAATCTCTCGACTGGGTAAAACAAAGTTTGAATTCTTACCTGAATTAGCAATCCCATCACATATGGCAATTGTATTAAATTCCATTGGAGTCCCTCCAGCACTTCTTACTCCGTCTTTTACAAACTCACTTAGCTTGCGTAAATGAATATGTCCTGGATTTATTTCGTTCCACGAATTTACAATTGCTATTAGTGGTTTTTCCAAATCCTGATAAGAATATCCACATCCTCGCAATAAAGCTCTTCTGTAAGTTAATAAAGTATCTTCCATTTTTTTTTCTGACACGATATCTTATCAAATCCACTAAAATTATACTTATATTAAATTTAAAATTACTTCTAAATATTTTTTTTAAGTCTCTCTTTTCTATCTAAATCGCAATCGGTTAGATACTTCTAAAATCTAAGAGATAAGCAGGAAAGTCCTCCATCCATTTTTTCAAATTCAGACATTTCAAGTTCTAAGATTTTAAAGTTATAGTTTTGTATTTGTTTCTTCAAGTTTGGATATCCTTTTGGGATAAGGACATATTCATTTATCCTTAAGCTATTTGTTGCGTAAGCTTCACTATTTAGTACCTTAATGAGTTTATACTTCTTAAAATCAGGGTGGTCTTTAAATTCCCCTGATACAAGTAAAATTGAATCCCCCAAATATGATATTCCCGTTTTTAAGTGAAGAACCTTTTTAAGAAGCACCTTGGATGAAGAATATCCAAAACTCTTCAAAATCTTCGTTAACTGATTGGCTCCTTCATTGTTTGTCCTATCCGAAAGTCCAATATAATAATGGTCTTCTACCTTCATTACATCACCTCCCTCTAACGTACCAGGAGCTTTTATGAATTCAATATTTTCGTAGAATCCATTTAGCTTTTCACTAATTTCAATTTCTTCCCCTTTTCGACTCTCTGCTCCAAGATTAGTTATTACCGCGAATTTTTTATCCACAACTGCAGTATCTTCAACAAAAGTAGAATCTGGATAGCGATCGTCCTCAATTAATTCAATTACTGAAAGATTACATTTTAAAAGAGCTTCAACATATTTTGAATGCTGATGTAACGCCCTTTGAAAGTCTGGTTCTCCTAGGTTGGAACTTGAAATCCCAAATTGAAAATTTTTGCATGGTTTTCTAACAATTGCTTGTTTAAACATAATTTTACTAACATATCCGTTGATTTCATTTGAAATTATATTCGTATAGACTTAATTAGATATAATTCTCCTTAGGTTTAATTTTAATGTATAGATAAACAGAGCGATATAAATTTCATAGAATATTTTATTAAATTGATATGTTAAAGGTTGGAATTATTGGCACTGGAGTCATTTTCGATTTAAGCATTCAGGGATATCTGAATAATAAGGATGTTGAAATTACATGCTTAAGTGATAAAACTATAGAAAAAGCAACCGAAAAAATTAAAAAATTCAAATTAGGTAAGGATACCAGAGTATATTCTGATTACAAAGAAATGTTAGATAAAGAAAAGTTAGATATTATTGAAATTCTTCTTCCTCATCATCTTCACGCTGAAGTAGTTGTCTACGCTGCCAAGAAGGGAGTTAAAACAATCTCGGTCCAAAAACCAATGGCTTTAAGCCTTGAAGAAGCCGATATGATGATTGAAGCATGTGATAATTCCGGTTCAACTCTTTCAATATACGAGAATTTCTTATTTGCTCCACACATATTAAAAGCAAAGGAGTTAATAGATTCAGACTATATTGGTGACCCTTCCTCCATTAGAATAAAAATTGCAATGGGAAGTAAAGGAGGCTGGAAGGTTCCAAACGGTGCTAATCAATGGAGAAAAGACCCCAAAATGGTTGGAGGTGCTAAAAAAGGCTCACCAGTCCTACTTGATAATGGATGGCACGCTTTTTCTTTAGCGCCATGGTTTTTTGGAGAAGAAATTGAAAAAGTATTCGCACAGACAGGCAACTACAAAGGTATAGATGCACCGGCATATGTAATGTTCAAATATTATCAAAAACACGAGCATCTTATTCCCCAATATGGGCACATGGAGTTCGTATTAATGCCAGAAATGCAAATTCCTTCTAAGTATTATTCCACTGATGAATTTATAGAAATTATCGCAAGCAGAGGAATAATGAAAATAAATCAAGGAACATCCATAGGAAATACTATGTCAAAATCTGATATCTTTGCTCCAATTGTTATAATTCGCGATGGAAAAGTGGAAACTTTAAGCGAATTTGAAAAAGATTGGAAACATAGCTTTATTGCTGCAACGAAACATATAATTGAGGTTGCAAAAGGAAACAAAGAGCCAATATTATCCGGTGAACAAGCCAAAAATATTTTAAGATT
>Ga0114922_10002601_pt1 | contig 16896 bp, 13 predicted proteins | sample AartaG_FD_100975 | JGI IMG/M metagenome (GOLD analysis project Ga0114922, IMG submission 100975) | Deep subsurface microbial communities from Aarhus Bay to uncover new lineages of life (NeLLi) - Aarhus_00045 metaG | ecosystem: Environmental > Aquatic > Marine > Oceanic > Sediment | place...
AACAAGAATATGTTCAATTTTTATTTTGACTAAAATAGCAACGATCACCCCGAAATCAGTTTCAACAGCTCTATCAGATCGAAAATGTCCACCCTGCCGCTGCAGTCAAGGTCAGCGGACGGGCTTTCCGGCTCTGCACCGCTGATAATTCTCAACAAGCCGATCAGGTCGAAAATGTCCACCGTGCCGTCACTGTCCAGGTCGCCCGGCCTGCCGCGCCTTCCGGTCAGGGTAAGGCCGTCCACAGTGGAGTTAACCGATACCGCGCCGGATGCGAACGAGTAGCCCTCCAGCTCACCCTCCAGGCTGTAATCTCCAGGCTGGACAGAGGGGAAGATAAAAATCCCGCTAGAATCGCTCCGGGTGCTGTAGAGTTGCTTTTCAGATACGAGACTGATCTCGGCCCCGGCCAGTGCCTCTCCCATCTCGCCGAGCACCACCCCGCTCACCGGGTACCCTTCAAATTGTGATACGCGCATTACGGCTCTCAGGTTTATGTCGTAGTCGAGCTGTTCCCACGGCCCGGAAAGCTCTCTCGCAGCCCAGCTTCTTCCCGAAGGCTCACCCCTGTGGTCCACAGACAACGGCAGCAGCGAGCCGCCCGGCGGCACGGTAAGGGAGGCCACAACTACGAAACTGTCGCCGGCGGCGAAACTCACGGGAACATTCAGGGGAATTTCCTGCCAGGCGGCAGCGGTATCGCTCCATTCCGATATTATCTCAGTTGAATCCTCCCATTGAGCAGGTCCCTTGATATTCCTGTAAACCAGCGAGACTACCCTGAGGTTCGGCTGGTTCAGATAAATGCCCAATGCATCGAGCTTACCGCCCCAGGGCGTGAAAAATATAACCGCACCATAAGCAATGCTGTCGTTGTATCCGGCAGAGGCTGTGTGTCCCTGCTCGTCGTAGGCAAGCTCGAAGCGGCTTGAATTAGCCGCCAGAGGCACTCTCAGTAATGGACGCTCATCGTCTGAGGTGCTAATTTCCAATACCCCCACCTCTGTGCCCGGCTTGGCGGCGAGGCAGTTAACGTGGATAAAAGCCGAGTCAGTGCAGGGGACGCTCAGGGTTTCGGTCTCCAGGCTGAACCAGGTGTTCTGGCTGCTGCTGGTGAGTGCCAATGCGGCGTGAAGGGTTGCTGTGCCCAGGTTGTAAAGCCAGAGGCTGCGGGAAGTCCCCTTTCCCACGGTGAGGTTATCGAAAGCCAGACTGTTCCGGCTCAACCCGGCAGAGGGTTTTTTCCACACGATTTCGCCAATATGGCTTTCAGCCGGGATAATCAGCGCCCGGATTGCCACAGGGTGGCTGCTGGGGAGCCAGCCCTCTGCTTCACGCAGGTTATAATAACTGGGATATAGGGCGGCTCGCACCGTGTCTGCCGGCACGACCTTGAGGTACTTGCGTCCTGGAGTGGAGTATTGAACATTGGCGATAAAGGTGTCGGCGCTGTCGATCTGGACTGGTACGGGCAGAAAAACCTGGTGCCAGCCGTTTTTTTCGATCAGCGTATCCTGGGTTTCGGCGACCAGGCAGTGTCCGCCTCCACCTTTTAACCCGGCCCAGACACGCAGGCTTACTTTCATGGAATCCTGGAGAATACAGGTTCGGATACCGCTCAACAGGCCACTTTGCGGCATGCTGAAAGCTACCGCCCCGTGCACGGATTCGGTGAATGATTCGTAACCGCCTGGAAAATCGCTTGAATCGTAACGCACGCTCCAGCCGGCCACTTCTGCTGAAAGCCCGGCTGTAAACTCCTCCAGGTTATACCCGAGAGGGGTGACAGTGACTGTCCCGGCCGCTTTGCCCATTGTGGTTGCGCTGAACAGAATCCCGGCCTCAAGCATACTCCCGCAGCCAATAGACAGTTCAACCGGATCAGCTGAAAAACCCTCGCCTTGAACTTTGATACTGGAAAGCAGAAGAGTGCGAAAACCGGGATTATATATGGGAAGGCCCAGCCTGTAGGTCTCCCTGATAAATGTTTTCCCAAAGCAGAGTGAATCAGCTCCAGGTACGAAACTGGCCTCGAGCCTCACCGCATCAGTTGCCTCCACTCCGGGCCGTATTACAGCCCGGATCGCCAGGTCGTGCTCAAACGGTTCGAAAGTGCCCAGACCGGAGAAGCTCACCCAGCTTCTTCCCTCTGGCCGGCCCGTAGGGTCGTAGGGCACTGGCCAGAGGTCATCGAAACCCTTGCTCGTGTATCCCACCACCACCACGACCGTATCGCCGGTCTCGAGGTAAACCGGCTGATCAAGGGCAATGCTGCGCCAGCCGGAGCTGGCGGCCTGGTCTGACTGCCAGGAAACCGGACAGAGCAGGCGGCCGCTATCTGCTCCGGAGTATATTTCAACAGTATAGTCGGTGCTGTCGTAAATGAAATAGGTGCTGATTGCATCCAGAGTGCCGCCAACAGATGCATTAAAGATCACCCCGCCGTGGGCGAGATTGCTCCCGTAGCCGAAACCACGGTCCTGGCGCGGGCCGTCTTCATCATAGAAGATTGTCAGCCCTGTCCTTGCCGGTTGAGAGAGATTGAAAACGGCCTGAGTCGCCTCGATTCGAATGCCAGTTACCAGCACATCCGAGGGAAGGCCGTCATTGCGGGCGCTCGAGGGATTGGTCAGGGTGGCGAAGCCGGTATTGTTGGATTCACCCGGAAACGGGTCGCCGGCGTCTCCTGTATTCACGCCATTGTCCAGATCGGCGCGGCCGTCGGCTTCCTCCAGGTCCACCAGCTTGAGCAGCGGGTTTCTGTTGTCGAAAGCCCGCTCATCCACATGCCAGACCAGCAGACCCTCAGCCGGCAAATCGCTGTCGAATCCCTGCCGGGTACGGTACGAGAGAAGGAAATAGCTCAAGGCGCGTTCATCATTATCCCAGACACGCACCACCCGTGCATTCTGTCCTACAGGCGCCAGGTAAAGCTCTCCCAGCTCATCCTCGTGAACCGGATCGACCCAGCCCAGGCGCAGCTTGCTCCAGGCGCAGAGGTGAGTCGGCCTGCCGGGACTTTTGCTGTCAGCGCCGTTTGTGCCCAGCCCCATCAGCCCCCAGATACCGATACCGTAAGAGACGCACTCTCCTGCCTGTGCTTTGTTGTAATCCGTGTCGTAGAGATCGATCAGGCCGAGCTGGTGGCCGAATTCATGGCAGAAAACCCCGATCTCCGCGGCCAGCTCGAAGCTGCCATCACCAACGAGCTCCGGTACCAGGGAATACTGGTCAATTTTGATAAAGCCGCCACCGGCAGCCGGATCGTTTGTTTCCACAATGTAGCTGTCCAGCCTGGAGGTGTGCGACCAGAAATTTTCCTGATCGCCGTTTGCTGCATCCCCACCTGGATGCACCACGATCAAGGCGTCCACAAACCCGTCATCATCACCTGAGTCCGGCTCGCCGTCAGGGCCGTCGTTATCAAACCGGCTGAAATCCACCTGGCTGTCTGCGGCAGTGACGGCATCGGCCACGAAACCCTCCGGGGACTCCGGGAAAGAGGCTGTTTGGCCCAGCGGCCCGCCCGAGTTGTACTGCGCCTGGGTGCGGGGTGTAGCGAACCAGCCGAAAACCTCGCCTTCAAGCGTGAATCCTCCGGAGCTGATCTCGGCATAATACTCGCTCATCGTGCCGGTCGGGTAGCTGAGGAAAAGTTTTTCTGTGAAAGTCCCGGGCTGGATAACCCCTGGCCGGTCAGAGTATGCGGCGAGGATCACCGGAAGGATTATTTTCTGCTGGGCGGCCCGGGCAAGCACGGGGCCTTTTCCCCTTTCCTGGGGGATTCTGAAATTGGAGAGGTAAATCCGGTTCTGCCGGGCTAAAAATTTGCCGAATCCGGCAGGGGTTTCCACACCCTGCGAGGGCGGAGTCACAGCAGCGGATTTACCCACGGCGAGGCACAAACCCAGGCAAAACAGAGCTATTTTGGCAATGGCAGCTCTCATACTATTCTGTAGTCCAGGGATGAAAGAATTATCAGGTGGGAAAAATGCAAGAAGCACGCCAGGGGAGATTCAGCATCGGATGGAAATTAGAGACATGAGTAGTAAATAAGAATAGAGTGGTGATATTTGAATCACTCTTCTGTGTTCATTAAGCTTACTTTTAATATCAACCTGATTAACCTATCATATTCCAAAATTTTGAAAATTTAATAATGGTATAGACTAAATCATAAGAATAAATCTAAATAATAGCAGTGCTACTTTATTTGATTCCTACCATAATTCCAATGAAAGTCATTCCAATAACTAAAAGTATCGGCAAGTACCATTTAAAAAATCTAAATTCTTTAGTAAGTATTCCTACATTTTCACTTAAAGAACGTAAAGTTGTCAACATCTCGGACAACACCATGCTCTCGTTTTCAGTAATGAACCTAAGTTCTTCTGGCCCTAATTCTGTTCTATCTTGATAGTTCCCATCATATGGCCTGCTAGCAGGTTCATCAAGGCGATGAAATTCAACAGACAAGAAGTCATCTTTGTAAGGAAGCGAAATACGTCTAGGGGTTAAATTCGTAATTCCTATAATCAGACAACCGTGGTACCCGGGATCAATTTGTGGACCGGTTGTGGCAATCAGGCCCTGTCTTGAATATTTTGATTTTAATCCGAAGCGTCCCGCGTATTGTAAACCAACACGTATTTCCTCTAAAACAGTTATAACGCCGAAATCTCCAGGCTCTAGTTGTAGATAGCCTTTTTTCTTTAAATCTACTACCTCCTTTGAGCTTGTGGTAGCACCTTGATTTCCAACACGTAAATCATATGTGGCGGGCTGTAAATATTTTTCATCAAAAGGGCCTATCATAATATCACCCTTATCCACAGCTTCACGAATCTGATTGTCTGATAAAAGCATTTTCTTACCCGCCTTATTTTTTTATTTCTAATACATTTTTTAAAAAAAAACAAGGTGTATTTTGGTTAGTAATTCCATCTTAAATCAAAGAATAATAAAAAAATCAAAAAACTTTTATCTTACCAGGGACACCCACACAAGTCCCTGGGCGCAGTCAGCAATCAGGGTAAAAAATAAACGGAGTAAGCGGCCGCATTCATAAGGAGCGGCATGATCCTGGTTTGCGGCTTTCTGTCATTGAGAAGAATGGTTAATATTTCAGATCAGTGATAATTTAATCTCTAGCAGAGCAGCTCGGCCAGTCGCCCCACGACAGCCGAGCGTTCATAACAGGCCAGTTCGTTCTTTTCCGGAGGAGGATGCAGCGGCTTGCCGTTTTGCAGGCGGTCTAAAAAAGTGCGTAAAGTATTCTGGATTTTACGGCTGTCCGGCTCTGTAACAGCCACGCCGCAGCCGGTTTTCTCGATCAGCCGCGACGCTGCTCCTTTCGGCACCAGGGCAAGTACCGGTACATGCGCGCCGAGGTAATCATAAAGCTTGCCGGGCACCACAAGTTCTGCATTTAGGGCAAAACTTTCAAGCAGCAGCGCCAGGTGCGAGCCGGCCAGTTTCTTGAGCACCTCGCCTCTGGGAAGATAGCCGCTGAAAGTGACCGCATCGCCAGACAGAATTTCCTGCGCGGCTTTATGCACGCGCCTGTCGCAGAGCCCGGCAAGCTCAATTTTGCAGCAGGGGCTTTTTCCCCCGAATTCCCGGTTCAACGCGGCAACAGCCCTGAACAGAGGAACCGGGTCGCGGTCCAGGGTCAGGTTGCCGGTGTGGATAATAGTGAGAGGCGCATTTGGGGGAGGGTGATGGGGAAAGTTGCTGAACTCTGTGGAATCAAAACCGTTGGGTACAAACTGGAATTTGTCTTCGGGCTGCTCCGGATATCGAGAGCGGAAATCCTCGACCGCCTCCTCGCTGGTGGCAATTACCAGGTCTGCCCGTTGGACAACCATCCGTTCGAGGCGGCGCTGCAGTGCTCGATGAAGAGCTGTCGGAAATTTTCGGTAAATACCACACACCCAAGGATCACGAAAATCGGCGGCCCAGCGCGTGCCGGTCCTGCCGGCGAGGTACCAGGCAGCCAGATGGGCGGATTCAGGGGGGCTGGTACTCATGATCCAGTCCGCCTGTGAGGCTGCCTTAAGAGATTTTCGCACCGCAGGCGCTATCCAGGCGCAGTAGACATCCGGTATGGGGAGCCAGTCGGCAAGGCGGCGCCACTTTCTGATCGCGCGCCCGCTGCGCACCCCTTCTTTCACCTCCTGCCTTCGGCTGGAGAATCCAAGGATACGCACGGGGTTCAATGCGCCTGCGCGGAGAACTTTCGTGGATTTGGGCAAACGGCCAAGCAGGCTTTCATCCTTGATCCAGTAGCCGTCCTCCGGTCCTGCAACCACTGTGAAGCGCCAGCCGTGACTGCTGAGCAGTCGCACGGTTTCCACAGAACGCAGCACCCCGCCCCCGCCGTGGGGAGGGAAAAAGTAGGCCAGGAATAAAAGATTTTTCATTGGCGAGCGGTCTTTTCAATGACTTAAAAATAAATCGCAGGGCTACGGCATGCAGTGCCCGAAAACATTATTTCAACAAATGCTTTATTCCTTTAAACCAAGTTATTCGCTAAGCTCCAGCACTTTCCCGTCCACCTCGATACCCGAGCAATGGATCACAGCATCCCAGTGGCCCCCGGCAAGGTTTTCGCCTCCGAAAGAGCGGTTGTCCCCGAAGCCGAAATGCACTGTGCCGCGAGCTTTCTCGGCCTCGAGCGTTATCGCGCCAGGATTCGCCAGGCGGTTGGTGCCGATACCGAACTCGCCCAGTACGCGTTCGGCAGGGCCGCTGAGAAGATCAAGCAAATCCCGGCTCAGGGGACCATGCGCCGCCACTAGCCTGCCATTATCGATTTCCAGATAGAGATTCTCAACTGCTCCCATCCCGGCGAAAGCGACATCCACCACCACCTCTCCTCTGGCGCTTCCTGCCACGGGTGCGGCGCTCACCTCTCCGGCAGGAAGGTTTCCGAAGGCTCCAGGGTCGCGGTAAAGCCCGGTGTCGAGATAAATTTTCCTTCCTTTGAGAGAAAGCTCAAGATTTGTGCCGTGCTCTGTGCGAATGCTTACATTGCCGGCACTCTTAAGCCGTTCGGCCAGCATTCGGGTGCTCCGGCTGATTTCCTCGGCGGCTCCGGGAGTGAAAAGCCGGAGAAGTATGTCCTCAGTCACCCCGGGCATGGAGGCAATGCGAACGCTGTCAGCGTAGCAGGCCTGGCGGCGGGTTTCAGTATGCGAGAGGGAGCGGGAGGTGACAAGCAGGGCTGCCGGATAACGGGTCAGGATCTCTGGCGAAAATTCCTCTGGAGCCGCTCCAGCTTTCTCCACCGGGCCAACCTGGAGAAGTTCGCAGGCGAAACCCAGCTTTCGGGCAGTGTCCACCATCCGGCCGGCCAGCTCGTAAAGCGGCGGATCAGCAACGACAAGCAAAACCTCATCCGGGGATAGCCCGAGGTTTTCCGTACAGATAGCCTGTAGTGCCGTTTCAAGCGAATTATTACCGGCTGCCATTCTCGATTATTAAAAAGGGGGAATAACCCGAGGGGGCACGAGGTGCCGTGCCCATCATTCAAGGGAAAGATCAGAGTCTGAAAAACCTGTTCCAGTAGACTCGTTTATCGCCAATTTAAGGTATTAATCCGGTATCAGCCCGGAGGGATTCAGACTAAACCACGGTTCTTCTGATACTTTTCACCCGGTCGATCAGATTTCCCACCTCGCTCGGGGTGAGACCGATCCAGTAGACGTTCCACTGTTGGGTGCGCTGGAAGCCCTCGGTCTGCTCCAGGTACCAGCGGTTTATCGGGTTGTTCGGGCTGGCCCGCCAGATTATCTTGCTGTAATGCTTGGTAAGCTCACGCCACAGCGGAGCGCCCATACCCTCGCCCTGCCATTTCCGGCCCACCACGAACTTGTCCAGGTAGTAGATATCGCCCTCCAGGGGCTTGACCACGATAACACCGTGATAATTTTGCTCGTAGAACACCTGGTGAGGTTTCTTTTCAAAATAATCCTCCACCAGTTTCTTGCCGAAACCATTCTCTATCAGTTGGCGCAACGCGGTTATGTCGAGCTTGTCGAACGAGTCGGCCCGGCGTATCTCGTGCCCTGCGCGGATATAAGTGCCCTGCCCTTTGACTGTGAACAGCTCGTAAAGCAGGTTTCCTGCCGAGGCAAACTGGAGAGTGAGATTGGGCACTTCCCGAAGGAGGCGCACACTGGCCTCCAGTTGACCGAGGGCGGATTCGTCGAGCATGTTCGAGTCTAGCAGAGACTGGTAGTCCGTGCTCAGGATTATGTTTTGCACCAAATTCCCGTTCCTGTCCAGGATACCACCCTGCTCGTTGATCACGATAAATTTCTGGGGTGCGACCCGCTTGCAGAACGCCTTGCTCACTTTCTCGGCGCTGATAACAGTCATCCGGCCGCTGGTGTCCATCACGAGCGGACTGATAACCGGTATGTGGTGGTTGCGCACCGTGGATTTGACCGGTGCCAGGTCAATATGGTCCACCAGCAGCCGGAAATCGAAATCAGCCTCGGCGGGAACCGGGGTCTTGAGGCTGAAAATCTCGTTGTAGATACTGGATGCTCTTCCCCCTGCAGCGTTCACCGTATTGACCAGCCGGTTGTTGGTCAGTGTGAGTTTACGGATGCGCTCCCCCTGTTTTATTTTCCTTGCCGGCCTGCTTTCCAGCGGCTTGACGAGGTTACCCTCGGCCCCCTGGAGGTTATCGAGCACAATCACCGGATAAAGCCCCAGGCTGCAGAGATAAGACAGTTCGAGAGCCACGGTGCGGGAAGAGCGTTTCATGGATTCGGCGCTGATCAGCACAACTGCAAACTGCCAGGGGACGATATCTCGAAACATTTTCACGTACATCGAGGCTTCATGGCTGAGCCCGATGTTGTTAAAGAAGTCGATTACCTGGTCATATCCCCTGGCCTGTGTGGCGGGCGTTTTATTTAAATGGCTGTCTGAGGGCATCGTCCTATGGATTCCTGGTTTTACTTTTCTTCTCCGGACGTATCAATCAAAACAGGAGGCATCTCAAACATTCAAGAACCCTTCTTGCAGATTCCCGTAATCCGGGACAGCGAGCATCCGGACAACAGCAGCCACCTGATTTCAGTTAAATTGACAGGTCAAAGACGAACTATTCTTTTTTCTCTGCCTTGGTCTGCTCTTTTCTAGCCTTGATAAAGGGTTCGAACAGGTCGATAGGCACCGGGAAGACGACCGTGCTGTTGTTTTCACTGGCCACCTCTGTAAGGGTCTGCAGGAAACGCAGCTGAAGGGCCATGGGGTGGGCCTGGATCACGCTGGAGGCCTCGGCCAGGCGGTGAGAGGCCTGGAATTCACCCTCTGCGTTGATCACCTTGGCGCGGCGCTCGCGCTCGGCTTCGGCCTGGCGGGACATAGCGCGCTGCATTGACTCCGGCAGGTCCACATGCTTGACCTCCACAGTGGAGACCTTGATTCCCCACGGGTCAGTGTGGCGGTCGAGTATGCCCTGTAGCTGCTCGTTGATCTTTTCCCGTTCGGAGAGCAGCTCATCCAGCTCGGACTGGCCCAGTACGCTTCGCAGGGTGGTTTGCGCAAGCTGGCTGGTCGCGTACATGTAATCTTCGACCTCGACCACGGCCTTATCGGGCTCCATCACCCGGAAAAAAATAACCGCGTTGACTTTCACCGAGACGTTGTCCTTGGTAATCACATCCTGGGGCGGCACATCCATGGCAATCGTGCGCAGGCCGATCTTGACCATGCGGTCGATCATCGGAATCAGGATGATCAGGCCCGGCCCCTTGGGCTTAGGCAGCAGACGTCCCAGGCGGAAGATCACTCCCCGTTCGTACTCCCGAACGATCTTGATCATGCTCGAGAGCAGAAAAATAACCGCCAAGATGACGAAAAAAATTCCATAAAACTGGGGCATTTCCTACCTCCTGTTTGCAACCTGGAAAGGTTTGGTGAAAAAGCTGGTTAACTCTCAACTTACAGCTAAAAATAGATATATGATCTCCGAACTGAACCTGAGAGTGCAGACAACAAGGCTAATCTTTATCCACTTGTTCCACGGTGAGGGTCAGGCGAGAAACCGAGGTGACGCGGATCTGGCTTTTTGCTTTGATCTTCTCACCCGCCGACCTGGCCTTCCAGATTTCACCGTGAATGAAAACCTTGCCTTTGGGGGCAAGCCGCGTAATCGCCTCGCCTTCTTCGCCCACAATGCCCTGAGTGCCGGTGGTGGCTTTTTTCTTGTGGATCTGGATCGCCTTGCCGACAACGACGATGAAAAAGATCGCGACAAACAGGACAGAGGGTATCAGTACGTCCCAGGATACACTTATCTCAGGCATGGTGGGTGAAAACTCTCCTTTGTAAAGCATGATCGAACCTAGCACCATGGAAATTACTCCCCCAATTGTTAAGAGACCGAAGCTGGGAACCTTGATCTCGACGATAAAGAGGATTATCGCGAAGATGATCAGCAGCACGCCGGCATAATTAATAGGCAAAGTCTGGAAAGCGAAAAACGCCAGGATGAGGCTGATTCCCCCGACCACCCCGGGAAAGATCAGGCCCGGATTGGAAAGCTCAAAATAAAGCCCCATCAGTCCGGCAAGAAACAGGATATAGGCGATATTTGGATCGCTCAAGCGGTCGAGCAGCTTGTCGCGCCAGTTGTATTCATGGGTGACAATCATGGCTCCAGCAAGCTCGAGTGTGACCGAATCCGTGGCTGAGAGCGCCACCACGCGGCTGTCCAGCGAGTCCACCAGGGCTTCCACGCTCGGCGCCACCAGATCGATCACACCCCGCTGGAGGGCTTCGGTTTCGGTGATCGACACACTGTAGCGCACAGCAGAGTCAGCCCAGGCGACATTGCGGTCGCGCTGGTTGGCGATGGTTTTAATAAAGGCGGCGGTATCGTTGATGATCTTTTCATTCATCACCGAGGTGCTGTCATCACCGCCTCCGATTCCCACTGAAACAGGGTGAGCGGCCCCGATATTTGTTCCCGGAGCCATGGCGGCGATATGGGCGGCCAGAGTGATAAAAACTCCGGCCGAACCCGCCCTGCTGCCTGACGGGGCTACGTACACGGCAACCGGGAGCTGACTGCCGAGAAGCATCTTTACCAGTTCCCGGGTTGCAGTGAGCAGACCGCCCGGGGTATCGAGCTGAATTACCAGCAGGTCAGCGCCAGCTAAGTTGGCACTGGCCATGCACTCCTCGACAAACTGGCTGCTCACCGGGCCGATCATGCCGTTGACTACTGCAACATCCACTCTCGGAGCACTGTATGCCGGCTCTGAAGCCATTATGGAGAAAAGGGCCGCCAGCGTAATCAACAGCGCGCGCATCGTAGCAGCGGCAGAAAATTTATAATAAGAAACGGTCATTTTTCCAGTTGCTCATCCAAAGTTTAAACAGTCACAGAGTTTCCGTCAAAACATCCTCTGAATCAAGTTGCCACAATCCAGCGCTCCTGTCAATATCTACTCCCCCAATTGCCCTGATTCAACAGTTCCTACTTATTATATATACCCACTTTTACCTTTGCCGGCCGGATCAGTTTATCTCCAATCCGGTAGCCGACCTCCAGCACCTGTACTACGGTATGGTCTTTCTCCTTTTCTTTCACAGGCTCGGTAAGCACTGCCTCGTGCAGGTTATAGTCAACCGGGACTCCGGCCTCCTCGACCGCTTCCACACCATGTTTCTCCAGGACCTTTACCAGGGAATTCCGGATCATCTCGACACCCTGTACAAAGCTTTCGTCCAAGGCGCTCTTACCATTTTCGACATGCTCGAAAAAGCGTTTGAAATCATCGAGCAGCGGAATGATATCGCGCAAAATAGTAATCTTGACATAGCTTGAAAGCTCGCTTTTTTCCTTCTCGGAGCGGCGCTTGAAGTTTTCCAGTGCGGCCAGCGCGCGAAGGTACCGGTCTTCGGTTTCCGCCAGTTTATCTTCCAGGGACTGCTCCACCTCGGCGGCCTGTTCGGCCTCAAGCGCGGAATCTTTAAGCCCGGTATTTGATTTAACCTTATTCATTTCAATCTTTTCCCGTTCTTTAACCGAAGGCTGGTGCCTCTTTGTTGATTTACCGCCACCATGTTTCTTTCCTTTGTCTTTACTCATACTTATCCTCACTCCTTGATCCTTATTTTACTCCGCGCCAAGGGTCCCTGGTTCCGGAAGAAACACCTCCGACAAACTACAGGTTAATTCTCTCCTGTCCATGGACCGCATATTGGCATAAAGATTAAATACTTGATCTTTTCAATCAATTAAATTATAATAAGATTTACTTTGAATACTGTCAATATATTATCTGCCGAAGCAGTTCTGTTTTGTAAGCTGTTAATTCTAAATCTTTTTGGGTTCCCAACAATATCATATTCAGGGCTGTCATGGCAGTGGTGGTTTTGAGGAAAACGCTTTTTTATTGCCTAGCCCAACCCGTTTTTATTGCCTAGCCCAACCCGGAGGGTAACTTATGAAGAATTACACACCCGATGAATTAGCCTCCAAAAGTTCCTCCAAGTATGCTGGCTGCGTGATTGCTGCCAAGTTCGCGCGCAAGCTTCACGACCAGTACCGCGATTCCACGCAGTATTTAGATAAAAAGTGCACTTCCGAAAGTCTGGACAGGCTCTGTGCCGGTGAATTGAACTTCGAGATTGTCGACCGCAAGATGACCAAGAAAAAGCCCAAGTCCATTTTCAAGGAGAAAAGCTGAATTCATGGCTTTCAGCTTTTGCAAAAACCCCCTGCCCGAGGCGAATCCGGCAGGGGTTTTTTGTTGACAGCCAGGCAGTAGAATCAGGCCATGTAGGAAAATCGCTTTTTGTCGATAATCCCCCGGACTGTGCCTCCCTGGAAAAAGGCTTTCAGGTTGTCCACTGCTTCATTGACCATCCAGATCCTCTGAGCCGGGGTAGGCCCGCCGATATGGGGGGTGAGCAGCACATTATTCAGATGCCTCAGCCTGTTGTCCGCTGCTGGCGGTTCCGGGTCTGTGACATCGATCGCGGCACTGAAGCGGCCGGTTTCCAGTTCACGGATCAGGGCCGGTTCGTCGATTAGCATTCCGCGGGCGTTGTTCACCAACACGGCCCCGGGCTTTATCATCCCAAGCAACCGGGCGTCGATCAAGAGGCGATTCTGGAGGACACTGGCCGCACTGATTGTGATTACGTCACAAGAGGAAAAAATCTCATCGAGTGAACTCTTGCGCAAGCCTTCCCTGGCGGCCTCCTGATCACTCAGGTGGCGGCTGAAAACCCAGAGCTCGACATCAAAAGGCCGCACCAGCTTGATAAATTCCCAGGCAATCTGCCCCAGGCCCACAATACCGACCTTTTTCTCCAGCAGGCTAACGTTTTTGCTTTTATCGTATTCCCACCAGTTTTCATCCTCTTTGACCCATTGTCTGAGATGAAAGAGGTTTCGCAGGCAGGCCAGGGTCACGCACAGGATGTGCTCGGCTACTGGTTTAGACATCACATTGGAAGCATTGCAGAGTACCAGATCCGGTTTGAGCGAGAATATTTCCGGCGAGATAAAGGGCCGCACTTCACCGCCGGCGTGGGAGATAATTTTCAGCTCATTCGCCTGCTCGAGCACCTGGCTGTCGATCAGAGGAGTATTCCAGGTTGAGAGAACCCCGTCTTTGTTTGCGAAAAGACGGGCATATTCATCACGGCTCAGTTCTGCCGGGTCTACCACAATTTCGATCTCAGCGAATTCCCCCAGGGTATTGATCACTTGTTCGGGAAGCAGATCCGCGCGATATATTGAACGGACGGGAATGAGAATCCTTGGAGGCATTTTGAATAACCTTTCGACAAAGTACAGACTTCCTGCCGGAATAATTCGATACCGCCAGGGTCTGGACAATTTCTCTGCAAATTCAACTGGCTAAGGAAAAGTCAAAAATAAATATTTACAATCAAGACCCGACACAGTAAAATATGAATTTACAAATTATTTAGCCTGATTTTTTTCTTGCGATTTTTCCATTTCTGCGATAGACTTGTTTCATTAAAATCATCAGTCACCTAATCAGATAGGTAATTTATTAGCCATTCCTCTTAACAAGCAGCCCATATCTGTCAAAGTTCTTTCTTTTCGCAGGGAGGATTTTTTTCATGACCAAAGCCGACATAGTTGAACTTATTGCCGAAAAAACCGGTTTTACAGCCAAAGACGTAAAAGTGGTGGTCGAACAGTTTCTGGAAGAAATCAAAAGCTGTCTGAAAGATAACAAGCACTTGGAAATCCGCGGTTTCGGCACTTTCAAAGTAAAAAACCATAAAGCCCGCAAAGCTCGCAATCCAAAGACAAACAAAGAGGTTTTCGTACCGTCGAAGAAAAAGGCGTTTTTCAAGGTCAGCAGAGAACTGAACAACCTTTTGAACTAAGGCCGGCCGGCCTGGTTTATTAACTCTCAGTTGATCATATAAAGTTTATTTTTAAAAGATCAAAGCTTTTTCCTGTATTTTTCGGAAAAAGCTTTTTTTTGCTCAGGTCTGTATGGTTTGCAGATTGATTCATTCTCTGACTGTCAGCCCCTATAACTCTCACTAACCGGTCCGAGTGGGTTATTTAAAAACGAACTTACCGAAGCGCGACGGCACATGGAAATCCTCTTTCCCGGTAGGGCTGAAAGCGCTCTCCTCGATCCGTTTCCCCTCGATATCGATCCGGTAAAGGTTTCCCCGCCAGACATCTCCGGGTATCGGAGGCAGATTTTTTCCCAGAAACAGCTCATCGAAGCGAATCGCCATTTCACATTCCCAGAATTCGGCTTTGCCGTCATGGGTGTTTAACTCCCCTTTAACATATACTCCGTGTTTGAATCCAATAGGATCCCAGGCGATAAATCCCTGAAACCTGGGTCCCCGTTCAACAGTACCGGCGACCTCGGCATCATTGATGATAAGAGCGTCGAATCTGGTATTCAACGGACTGATCTCCAGTTCATAATAGGCGGTAAGAAGGCCTGCCGGGTCGAGGAAAATCTCCACCACCTCTTCATCATATATCGGGTCGTCGTGGCGCTTCATGGTTCCCCAGATATCGTGATCCACGCTATGGTAGCCCACGTAAAGCCATTCGTCATCATAGAGCATCCTGGCTGTGGTCGGTAAACGTGGAGGTTTGCCGGTTACATTGTCAACAAGCTCCATTATCTGTGCTTTTTCCCAGGCCGGATCGTCCAAACGACCGTCAATATTGATCGGTGTTTCGGTTCTGAACACAGAATATTCGGGTAGATCGACTTTCCCGCTCATCGAATACCTCCTTTTAGCCGGGGGCAAGGCCTGCGGTCCGGTTTTTCAATTTTTCCGCCTTCCGGCAAGCCGAACAATAGGGGAAATCACAGAGAAACTGCCATGGATTTTCACGCATCATCTCCACGGCAACATCAAGTATTTCGGAAGCCCGTGCCAGAATCGCGGGGGCCTGGCCGATCAGGCCCTTTCGCAGAAGGCCACGGCGGTCCATCTCCTCCTGAACCAGATAGAACATCTTACTGTCTCCAGGAACTTCCCTGGGTTGGGCTTTGACTATGCTGCCGTCCGTGGCTCGGGCAATGAAAGCCTTTTCAAACAGGGGATAAGAAATATCGAGATAAGGCACCTGGGCCAGCACCTCGGCCAGGTGAATGATACTGCTCGAGTTGAAATCCGTGCCCACATGCAGTACCCACCCGCTGTTCAGGGCCAGTTGATGGTAAGGACCTTCCCGACCGATATAAGTTGAATTGCGGTGAGACTCGGCAATTTCATGCGCTCCTGGCCCGTAAATTCCCACCGAATGCGTAGGGTGGGGCGAGCGGACTACGCCGGGAAATTTACGGAATGTTTCGGTCAGAAGTCCCAGGTAAGTGGGCTTTACAGCCAGGTCTATCGGCTCTTGATCCGGGATAATGAAAAGCGGCATCATCACCACTCCACCGGGAGCCACTGCCTTGATGAGCGACTCGATCACCTCCGCCGGGCCGCCTTCAACCCAGCCGATCGCTTTCATCGAACTGTGTACCGCGACCCAATCCCCCGCACTCAGGCCCAGGGCTTTTAACTCGCGAATCAATATAGTCTTATCAATTTTCGTCATAGACTATACTCAGGAAAGCATTCAATATCAAATTATCGGGGATAAATCTTCAGGCCTTGAAAATCAATGTAATATAAGAGAGGGCAAGCTAACGGCAAGAGTGAATATCGAACCAAAAAACCCGCCGCCCGAACCCGGGCGGCGGGTTGAGTTTCAACTGCTTTGCGCTCTGATCGAGAGCTCAGTACATGTCACCGCCGGGCGGCATTGGAGGAGCCATCTCTCTCTTTTCCGGCTTCTCTGTAACAGTAGCCTCGGTGGTGAGCATTAGTCCGGCGATGGAGGCTGCATTTTCCAGGGCGATCCGCACGACCTTGGTCGGATCGATCACACCGGCTTGAACAAGATCCTCCAGCTTATCTGTGGTAGCATTGTAACCAATGTTTTTAGTGGAGGTCTTGACCTTTTCGACAATCACCGAACCCTCGACACCGGAGTTATTGGCGATCTGGCGCAGAGGTTCTTCGAGGGCGCGTTTGACGATGTTAACTCCGACCTGTTCGTCCGGATCTTTTACTTTAAGCTTGTCAAGAACCGGGATACAGCGCAGCAGAGCCACACCGCCGCCAGCAACGATACCTTCCTCCACAGCAGCCTTGGTCGCATGGAGAGCGTCCTCAAGACGTGACTTTTTCTCTTTCATGGCCACCTCGGTGGGCGCTCCGACATTGATTACAGCCACGCCGCCGGCCAATTTGGCAAGGCGTTCCTGAAGTTTCTCACGGTCGTAATCGCTGGTGGTATCCTCGATCTGCTGACGGATCTGGCCGATCCGTCCCTGGATATCGCTCTTGCTT
>Ga0114922_10002602_pt1 | contig 16891 bp, 11 predicted proteins | sample AartaG_FD_100975 | JGI IMG/M metagenome (GOLD analysis project Ga0114922, IMG submission 100975) | Deep subsurface microbial communities from Aarhus Bay to uncover new lineages of life (NeLLi) - Aarhus_00045 metaG | ecosystem: Environmental > Aquatic > Marine > Oceanic > Sediment | place...
GGAAAAAGGGCTCAATCGCGTGGTTGTCGCCGCCTGCACCCCCAGGACACATGAGCCGCTGTTTAGGGACACGCTTCGGGAAGGGGGAATTAATCAATATTTCGACGAAATGGCTAATATTAGAGAACATTGCTCCTGGGTCCACTCTAAACAAAAGGAAGAAGAATTCGATCTTGTGGTATTGGGCGTTGGATTGAACCCTCCTGCAGATGTGCAGAACCTGGCTGATGTGTTCGGCATCCAGCTCAATTCTCAGGGATTCTGTAAAACCGATCCTGTCAATCCTATGGAAACTACCCGTAAAGGAATTTATGCGAGCGGAGCCTTCCTGGGCCCCATGGATATCCCCGAGTCGGTTGTGACCGCCAGCGGGGCCGGAGCCCTTTGTGGTCATCTCCTCGATTACCGGCGAGGGAAGCTGGCCAGGGACAGGATTTATCCGCCGGAAAGGGATGTTGCGGAAGAGGAGCCCAGGGTGGGTGTCTTTGTGTGTCACTGCGGCGCCAATATCGGAAGAGTGGTCGATGTTCCTTCAGTAGCTGAATATTCCTCCACCTTAGACAATGTTGTTCATTCTGAAGAAGGACTATTTGTCTGTTCCACCGATGCTGCCGAGCAAATATCAAACACCATCCGGGAAAAAGGGCTCAATCGCGTGGTTGTCGCCGCCTGCACCCCCAGGACACATGAGCCGCTGTTCAGGGACACACTTCGGGAAGGGGGAATTAATCAATATTTCTTCGAAATGGCTAATATTAGAGAACATTGCTCCTGGGTCCACTCTAAACAAAAGGAAGAAGCCACCCAAAAGGCAAAGGATATCGTTCGGATGTCGGTCGCCCGGACCATCAATTTAGAGCCCCTGCAGGAATTTGATCTACCCGTTAACAAAATGGGCCTGGTGGTCGGAGGAGGCTTGGCCGGGATGACCAGTGCCCTGGCCTTGGCCAACCAGGGATTTGAGGTTCACCTGGTGGAAAAGGATAAAGAATTAGGGGGGATGGCGCGAAGGATTCATTACACTCTGGAAGGGCTGGATGTTCAAGCATATTTAGATGATCTTATCCGCAAGGTTTATCGACACCCCCAAGTCCATGTATCCCATGATGCGACTATCACGGATGTTTCCGGTTATGTGGGCAATTTCATCACCACTGTGAAATCTGAAGGAAGGGATAAAGAGATACGCCATGGCGCAGCCATCCTTGCTACGGGTGCTGAAGAATACGTGCCCACCGAATACTTTTATGGGGAAGATGATAGGGTGTTGACCCAGCTGGAATTGGGGGAGCAAATCACCAAGGGTGAAAAAAGAGTGATTAACTCCCGGAGTCTGGTGATGATCCAATGTGTCGGTTGCAGACAGGAAGACAGAAATTACTGCGCACGCATATGTTGCAGCCAGGCCATAAAGAACGCCTTAAAACTAAAAGAAATAAATCCGAAGATGGATATCTACATTCTCTTTCGGGATATGAGAACCTATGGATTCACAGAGGATTATTATCGCGAGGCAGCGGAAAAAGATGTAACGTTCATTCGCTGGGATCCGGATGATAAGCCCCAGGTGGAATCTGCCATAGAGGAGGACAAACCTGTTTTGCGGATTTGCGTACCTGATCCCATTTTAGGTAAGAAGCTCGCTTTGGATGCCGATTTACTCGTCCTTTCCGCCGCTGTTGTTCCCTCCAAGGGAAGTCGGGAAATAGCCCGGTTGTTCAAGGTACCTTTGAGCCCGGATGGTTTCTTCCAGGAAGCCCATGTCAAATTAAGGCCTGTTGACTTTGCTGCGGAAGGTGTTTACATGTGTGGGACAGCGCACTACCCCAAGCATATTTCCGAAACGATTGGCCAGGCTTATGGAGCTGCCGGCCGGGCCGTCACTCTTCTCTCACAGAATACAGTCACAGCCTCCGGCTCTGTTTGCGAGGTGAAAGAACACGATTGTGTATCTTGTGGCGCATGTATCACAGCTTGTACGTATGGTGCCATAGAGTTTCGTGAGACACCGGAAGGCAAAAAGGCCTGGGTGAATCCTATTCTATGCAAGGGCGATGGTCTCTGCAATGCAAAGTGTCCAACCAATGCCATTGTGTTGAAGCACTATACCGATGAAGAGATCTTTTGCCAGATCGATGCGGCGGGTTCGCCCGTGGCTGAAGATCCAGCCGACAAAGGAGTGAGTTGAGAATGGCTGCAGGGCATACATTTGAACCAAGGATTTTAGGATTTCTCTGCAACTGGTGTTGTTACGCAGGGGCGGACCTTGCCGGAGTTTCCCGGTTTCAATACCCCCCCAATATGCGGGTGATAAGGCTGATGTGTTCCGGCAGAGTCGATCCGGCACACATATTCCGGGCATTCTCGACCGGACAGGACGCTGTATTTATCGGCGGCTGTCATCTAAACGACTGCCATTATGTGACCCATGGAAATTACGATGCACTGGGCATGGTGTATGTATGCAAAAAATTGATGGAGCACATCGGATTGAATCCGGAAAGGTTGAGGCTTGAATGGGTATCCGCCGGTGAAGGAATCCGTTTTGCCAATATAATGAATGAATTTGTCCCCAGGATAGAGAATTTGGGCCCCCTTGGCAAAGGCGAAGGTCTGGACGGACAGGAATTGAAGTTCAAAATCGAGGCGGTCACGAAGCTCATCCCCTATGTCAAACTGGTGTTATCGGAGAGGCTGAGAGTGCCTATGAGAACGGAAGAAGCGTACACGGAATTTTTCACCGGTGAAGAATTCAGCAGGTTATTCGATGAGTTGATCGGGGATAAATTGGTTCTCTACCAACAATCTTCAGCAAAAGATCGGGACACTAAGAAAGTGGCTGTGGATAAAGATAAGGTCGACAAGATCATAAACAAACACAAGGGCGAAGCCCGTTCACTTATTCAAGTGTTGCTGGAGATTCAGCAGGAAAATCACTGGATTCCCCATGCAGTATTGGAAAAGGTCAGCATGAAACTGGATGTGCCGTTGAGCCGGATCATGCACATCGTCACCTTTCATGAAACCTTCAGCTTGATTCCCAAGGGAAGTGAAAAGTAAGGGAAAATTATGCCAAGACTAAATTCAGCCGCCGAATTGGAAAAACTCAGGAAGGGTATCTTGTCCGGAAGAGATCCTGTTAAGCCCAGTATCGCGATTTGTGCTGGGATGGACTGTCTCGACCGAGATAACGGCAGGATCATCGCTGCCTTTGAAGCAGAGGTCGACAAAAAAAATTTAAAGGCCAAAGTCGATTTGAGAGTGACCGGCTGCCATGGCTATTGTGAAAAGGGGCCCATGGTCGTTATCTATCCTGAAGAAATCTGCTATGTGGAGGTAACGCCAACGGATGTCCCAGAAATTGTCTTGCGGACTGTGCTCGGGAAGAAAGTGATCGACCGCCTGATTTATGCAGACCTGGATACAGGCGAAAAAGCCGCCCACCTGCCGGATATACCTTTTTACAAAAGCCAGAGGCGGCACCTTATCGGCAATAACACCAAGATCGATCCCCAGAGCATCGACGACTACCTGGCTGTGGGCGGGTATTCCGCTTTATCCAAATCGCTTTTCGAGATGAGCCCTGAGGAAGTCCTGGAAGAAATCAAAAAAGCCGAGTTGCGCGGCAGGGGCGGCGGTGGATTCCCTGCCGGATGGAAGTGGAAGACCGCCCGTGATGCCCCCGGGAAAGAAAAGTATGTTATCGTCAACGCTCATGAAGGGGAGCTCGGGGCTTTTATGGATAGAGCCATTTTTACAGGAAATCCGCACAGTGTGCTGGAAGGCTTGATAATCGGAGCTTATGCCATCGGTTCCCATCAGGGATTTATCTACACCCGTCATGACGCGCCTCGATTAAAAAACAATATCGATATGGCCCTCGGAAAAGCGGAGGAATACGGACTTTTAGGTGAAAATATCCTTGGCTCGGGCTTCGACTTCCATGTTGAGGTGCATCTCGATATAGGGATATTCGTCTCCGGCGAGTCCAGCGCCTTGATGAGGTCGATAGAAGGGAATATCCCGGAGCCAAGACCCAAATATATTCGCACCTCGGTAAGCGGTATTTGGGGAAAGCCGAGTGACCTGAACAATGTCGAAACCTGGGCTAATGTGCCCCTGATAATAAATAAGGGCTCCGAATGGTATACCAGTACAGGGACAGAAGGAAGTAAGGGAACCAAGCTTGTATCCTTATCAGGTAATATCGTCAACAAAGGGGTGGCGGAAGTGCCTTTTGGGACCACCATCAAAGAGATTGTATACGGCATCGGAGGTGGAATTCCGGAGGGGAAAAAACTCAAAGCGGTTCACTTCGGAGGGCCTATGGGAGGTTCTATTCCCGAGAGCCTCATCGACACTCCTTTAGATTTTGATGAGCTTGCAAAACTGGGGGCTCCGATAGGTGCAGGCAGTATGCTGGTATTGGATGAGGATACTGATATGGTCGATGTAACCAGGTATTTTCTCAAATTCCTCTCTGATGAGTCGTGCGGCAAATGTGCCCCATGCCGTGAAGGCATCAGGCAGATGCTCAAGATTCTGAATAATATTTGCGATGGAAAGGGAAAAGAGGGGGACATCGAGCGTTTGGAAGAAATAAGCGAGGTAACCGGAACGGCATCTCTGTGCGCGTTAGGGAAAACCGCAGCCGATCCGCTCCTCAGCATGCTGCGCTACTTCAGAGATGAGTATGAGACGAAAATCGATAAGGTGATAAGCCCGGCAGAGAAGCGAGAATGATAATGGGTAAGCAAAAAAAGCAGAGTGAACTAATCATAAAGATAGACGGAAAAGAAGTGAAGGCAGCGGAAGGGATGACCGTTCTGGAGGCCGCCCAGAGTGCGGATATATTTATTCCCACGCTCTGTTTTCACGAGAAATTAGAACCTTATGGTGCATGCCGCATTTGCACAGTAGAAATAGACCTCAGCGGCTGGACAAAACTTGTCGCAGCCTGCCTTTACCCGATAGAACAGAATCTGGTAGTCAAAACCAGGTCTGAGATGGTCGATAAAATCCGCAAAATGATATTGGAGTTTCTGCTGGCTCATGCTCCGAATTCGGCCCAATTGCAGGATCTGGCTCAAGAGTATGGAGCAGACAAAGACCGTTTTGAAAAAGAGTCCTCGTTCTGCGTTCTTTGTGGCCTATGTGTAAGATACTGTGCTGAGGTCAAGAAAAAAAATGCTGTTGGATTTGTTGACTGTGGTGCAAGACGGGAGATAAGGTTCATCCCGGAAATAGCCTCGAAGGAGTGCAATAGTTGCAAGGAATGTTTCCCCCTCTGCCCGACATCGTATCTCCAGGCAGCTTTCGTTTTAACCGAATCTCTTGCGTTTTCTAAAGATTCTTCCCAAACCGCGTTAAAGAAATAAGGGAGTTTGCCATCAGGGGCTGCATCGCCCACCTCAAGACTGACCTTTGAGGCCGAACGGCCACCTCCGCCTCATAATGTCCAGCAGGAACTCCTGATAGCAGCCGAGAAGATGGAGGAGTCGTTGACCTTGTCGTTCTGGATGTGATAATTCTATTTCAGGATGTTAAGAGGAGGTAATTGGGAAAAAAGGATACACAAATGAAAGCGATTGTATGCACAAAATACGGACCACCGGAAGTTCTTCAGCTCAAAGAGGTAGAAAAACCTACCCCCAAAGACAATGAAGTGCTGATAAAGATATATGCGACAACAGCACACGTGGGGGATACGAGAATTCGAGGTTTCAGGGTCCCTGGAGGGATTTTCGCACGATTATTTTTAGGTCTTACAAAACCAAAGTGGGCTGTACTCGGGATGGAGCTAGCTGGGGAAATCGAAGCAGTAGGCAAAAACGTGAAGCGGTTCAAGAAAGGTGACCAAGTTTTTGCATCCTGCGGTTTTAGTTTTGGCGCTTATGCTGAATACAAATGTTTGCCTGAAGAAGGGGCGAATCCAAAAAAAGGATTGGTGGCATTAAAACCTGCCAATATGACTTTTGAGGAAGCCGCTGCCGTTCCTAATGGGGGAATTACAGCATTGTATACTCTGAGAAAGGCAAATATTCAGAAAGGACAAAAAGTTCTGATCTATGGCGCTTCTGGAAGTGTTGGTACCTATGTGGTACAGCTTGCCAAGTACTTTGGGGCAGAAGTTACCGGGGTATGCAGTACTACGAATTTAGAATTGGTGAAATCTCTGGGAGCCGATAAGGTCATTGATTACACTCAAGAGGATTTCACCCAGAGCGGTAAGACACATGATGTTGTCTTTGACGCTGTAGATAAGATTTCATCTTCACGAGGTAAAAAATCTTTAAAGAAGACAGGAATCTATCTTAACGTTGGAAGGGATTCCGGTTCCGGAGGCGACATGAAGACTGAAGATCTAATCTTCCTCAAAGAGCTGATTGAAGCGGGGAAGTTAAAAGCGGTCATAGATAGACGCTATCCGTTCGAACAAATCGTCGAGGCTCACAGGTATGTCGACAAAGGACACAAAAAGGGAAATGTAGTCATAACCGTGGGACATAATAACAAAACCTAAATTTGAAAATAGTATGAGGAGGAGACAATTTTAAAAAGAAGAAAACAGAAACTATCCGGCGATCCGACTCAGCAGAAGCCGCTCCGGCTGTGGCCCGGCGTTGTTATCGTTATGCTGCAGTGGTTGGTCAGGTTTGGCATCCCTGTCGTCGCACCCGAGGCCATTATTTACGCGGTGTTTGGCGGTCTCTTAGGCGGATTGGCTATTGTTGTGTGGTGGGCATTTTTCAGCCGGGCGTTTTGGACCGAGCGCTGGGGCGCAGTCATTCTGATGATATTCGCGATGGTCGCGACACCGAGCATCCTCCATGAGTCGATTGTCACAGGGGGAATGGGGTGGCTGTTCTTCATTAACGCCATCCCGGTCCTGAGCCTGGCTTTTGTCGTCTGGGCGGTAGCCAGCCGTCACCTCTCTGACGGACCTCGGCGCGTGACGATGGTCGTGACTATCCTGCTCGCGTGCGGTGTGTGGGCGTTCATCCGGACTGGTGGCATCACCAACTACCTCGACTCGGATTTTATGTGGCGGTGGGCGGTAACTCCCGAGGAGCGGCTCCTGGCCCAAGCCGATGAGGAGCCAATGTCGCTCCCTTTGACTCCGGCAGCAACGGAGACAGGAGCCCTCTGGCCTGGCTTTCGCGGACCTCTTCGCGACGGCATCATCCGCGGCGTGCGGATTAAGTCCGACTGGTCCACATCGCCTCCAGTCGAACTGTGGCGCCATCGGATTGGACCGGGCTGGTCGTCCTTCGCAGTCCACGGCGGCCAGTTCTATACTCAGGAGCAGCGCGGTGACAACGAGGTTGTCGCCTGCTACAACATGACTACCGGCGAGCCAGTGTGGAGACACAATGACCAGGCCCGGTTCTGGGAATCGAATTCCGGCGCCGGACCGCGCGGGACGCCGGCTCTCAGCGACGGTCGCGTTTACACGCTAGGTGCGACCGGAATTCTGAATGTTCTCGATGCTTGTGACGGCAGTGTCGTGTGGTCGCGCAACGCGGCGACCGATACCGACACCAAAGTCCCGACATGGGGCTTCTCGAGCTCGCCGCTGGTAGTTGACGACATCGTCATAGTCGCCGTCGCTGGAACACTCGCTGCCTACGACCTTGCCTCCGGTGAACCGCGATGGATCAACCCGGCCGGCGGCGATTGCTACAGTTCGCCCCATCTATTGACGATCGATGGTGTCGTGCAAGTCCTGCTACTGAACGAAGGCGGTGCGTCCGGAGTCACGCCGGCCGACGGAACGCTGCTCTGGGCGCACTCGTGGCCGGGACATCCCATCGTGCAGCCAGTCCAAACCGCGGACGGTGACATCCTGATCAGCGTCGATGAACGAAGCGGAATACGTCGTATTGCGGTTGCGCTTAGACCCGACGGATGGACCGTCGAAGAGCGCTGGACCTCGGTCCGGTTGAAACCCTATTTCAATGACTCGGTCATTCACAATGGACATGCCTACGGCTTTGACGGCCCAAGACTCGCCTGCATTGACATTGAGGACGGCACGCGCAAATGGAAGGGTGGACGATACGGCCGTGGCCAGTTTGTCCTGTTGGCTGACCAAGAATTGCTGCTGGTGCTGTCGGAGAAGGGTGAGCTGGCGCTGGTCATGGCGGCCCCCGACCAGTTCACGGAGCTCGCGCGATTCCCGGCGATCGAAGGAAAGACCTGGAACCACCCAGTGCTGGTCAGAGACGTCCTGGTGGTTCGCAACAGCCAGGAAATGGCCGCATTCCGGCTGTCCCTCACGGGTGACTGAAGGGAGAGGAAACTTATGAAAGCGATTGTGTATACGAAGTACGGATCACCGGAGGTTCTTCAGCTCAAAGAGGTAGAAAAGCCTGCTCCCAAGGACATTGAAATACTGGTTTGAAAAAGAGTCCTCGTTTTGCATTCTTTGTGGTCTATGTGTAAGATACTGTGCTGAGGTCAAGAAAAAAAATGCTGTTGGATTTGTTGAAGAAATAGATGATCTTTTTTAAAATACGCAAGGATCTCGTTTTTTGCGCATTTCTCATTCTTTTCCTAGCAACACTGGTTGGAGGATCTTTCCATTCTTCGGAAAAAAAATCTTTAGAATGTGAAATGGATCTTGCCGACTGGGGACTCGAAGATACTTCAGATGTAGGGTTTTTATCTGTGGGGATCATCCACAATCCAAGCGGCGATGAGCTCATCGTGTATGATGTCCGGAGGAACAAGCCGGTTATCGAACAGCCTTCCAAACCCCGGTCTCGCATCCCTCCTATCCAAAAAGAAGTTTTTCTCCTCGACGATTTTCATCAAGGGACCATTAATCGTCTGGGAGGGTATTTCAGCAGCATTATCAGGGCCCCTTCCGAATCCCATGTGACGATCGATAAAGCACCGGGTGGTCGTCGATCGCTATGTTTTACATACAGCCAAAAATCGCCCGGTTTTGCTGGATTCTGGATCCATCTGTTCGATTTTAAGCTGCCTCCGATCGAGAGGATCTTTCTGGATGCTTCACCCTTCCGCTACCTTACGTTTGACATCAGAGGAGAAATAGGTGAAGAGCGGTTGTCTCTGCAGACTGCCGATTATTCCTGGGAAAGGAAGGAGGATTCCTTAAAAATTGGAAATGTTGGGCAGTTCCTCCCCTCCGGCCAAATTCAACAATCGTGGCAACGGGCCTGGGTGCCGCTCGAAATGCTTCCCGACCGCATCAGAAGAGAAGAATTGGCCAATTTGGTTTTCCTCGCACAGTCGGGCAAAGGAAAAGTCTTTATCGGAGATGTCGCTTTCACAGAGATGAAGGATGCACCCATTCCGCAGCCTTTAGAGAAAAAGGTTTATGAACCCTCACCACACAGAGGAATGTGGCTTTGGAATACAAAAGACTTGTTGGGTGATGATGAAGAACAAATGCGGCTCGTCGATTTCTGTGACCAAAACGGCATTACAGAAATTTTTATGCAGCTGCCGTATGAAGTGAAGGAAAAAAACGAAAAAAAAGAGATCCTATGGGACAGATCAAGAGTCGCTTCCCTACTTTCTCGCCTCCATATAGCAGGCATCAAAACCCATGCTCTTGATGGGGCTCCCCAGTTCGCTCTTCGTGAATGGCACTATCATGTCATCGATACCATTCGGTCTGTAATCCAATACAATGAATCTGTGCAGCCCGCTGAGCGGTTCACTGGCGCGCGGTATGATAATGAACCTTACATCCTTCCGAATTTTGCCGGAGTGAACAAAGAATCTATTCTCGAGCAGTACATGGAACTTCTGAGACTTTCCAAAGAATTGACTGAATCAGCGCATTTAGAATTCGGCGTGGATATTCCTTTTTGGTTCGACCAGAAAAATGAGTTCTTCGAACCCATTGCTGCCTTAGGGGGCCGTCCCCTGACTGAATGCATTTTGGATGTCGTCGACAACGTCGGGATCATGGATTATCGGACCCAAGCCTATGGTGCGGATGGAGTCATTGCCCACGCACTCGATGAGCTTCGGTATGCAACAGAGAAGGGGAAAAAAGTTTTTATCGGTTTGGAAACGGTTAAACTTCCGGATGAAACTCTTCTCGAGTTCGGGCAGGGGAGAGGTCCGTCCAGTTTACACTTGAAGAAACAAGAGGGGACAAAAATCCTCCTTCAGTGGATTCCAGAAGGAACGGGAGGAGAATCTAAAGGTGACCTGGTTTTGTCCCAGCAGAAAAAGACATTCGTTCCATCTGGAAAGATTACGTTTGCCGACAGAAGTATCCGCGAGTTGAACGAGATCATGAAAAAGGCAGAGTCCGAATTCCTGGCATATCCCGGTTTTTACGGATTTGCAATTCACTATTATGATAGTTATCAGAAGTTAATCAATAAAAGCCGATAACGGACATCAAAGTCGATACTTCTCAATCTCTTTTTTCATTTCCCCGTCTGCTCGGAAAAACTTTCCTTTGGATGTGGCGATAATCGTCCCATCCTTTTTGGAGATTTTTCCCTCGGTAAGAAGAATTTTCCCCTTATCTTCTGTAATCTGGCCTTCCAGAAAGAGCGTTTTCCCGATTTTGGCCGGATTTTTAAATTTGATTTCGATCTGGACAGTAACGGTAATAATCCCCTGGGCGATGATGGAATAGATCATCACCTCATCCAAAAGGGCGGATAGGATACCGCCATGGCAAATATCCTTGTATCCCTCAAATTCTCTGGTGGGCGTGTATTGGGCTTTGGCTTTTCCTTCGTCAAAGAAAAATGTAACCTTCAATCCTATTTTGTTTTTGTCGCCGCACACGAAACAGTAAGGATAATTGGGAATGGTTTTCATGATGACCTCTTATGCTAGGCTTTTTTCCTGATTTGACCCTCCAAGGTCTGCATGACCTTGGTCAGTGATTCCAGGAATGGGGTTGGCGTTCCGACCTTTTTCCCGTAGTCGATGATAGGCTGGAAAATGTATTCGATCGGGTTTCCCGCTTCCAAGTCGAGTGATGTGGAGGGTTTGTGATGGCCTGCTCCCGAGAGGTAGGATAGGCTTGTTTCGAGGAAATCATCTCCGTATTCATACCCGACTTTTTTTGCGACTTGTATGCATTCGTTGAGGATTTTCTCACAAAGGTACCGGGTTTCTCCTGTGTTCATGGCTTCTTTCATAGTCAAACCTGTCGTGGCACAGATCGGCATCAAAGCGGCATTGAGTATGGTCTTTTTCCATTCATACTTCTTGATGTCCTGCACAAATTGTGTTTCTAAACCTGCTTCGGTAAGGAACCCTGAAATCTCCTTGCCCAGCGCTTCATTATTCTGGGATAGGACACCCAGGTAGTTGGGCGGATGAAAAAAGGATAGCTTGATCACACCGGGTTCGATGATCATCCCGGCGTAGTTGATGACAAACCTCATGACAGCATCCGGGCCGAATTTTTCAGCGATAATGTCCTCGTTGTCTATTCCGTTTTGGATAACGAGTATTTTTTGTCCCGGCTTGTAGATCATCTTGATTTCTTCAAGGAGAGGATCGAGATAGTTGGCCTTGACTGAGATAAAAATCAAATCGGGATCAAAACGGCTGAGGCTCGCTGTGAAATTACCGGTGCCATGTACACGCGTCGTGAATTCGGTGTCCTTACCTGTTATGGTGATGCCATCCTTTTCTACAGCAGAAATTAAATCTTCTTTGAGGTCGACAAGAAAGACGTTTTTGCCGTTTTGCGCTAGATAGGCGGCCATAATGCTTCCTACCGGCCCGGCACCGATTATGCCGATGTTGTGGTTTGTCATATTATTTTCCCCAAAAGAATTTCATTTTGCGCGGCTATTATAGCAAAAAAAAGGAAGATTGGGGACGCTTCCCTATTTAAAAATTGAATTCATTTGTGATAAAATTTCCTTGCAAACGAAAGAAATCATTAACATCAATATCGGGGAGGGCAAAATGAAATGTAAGATTTTCGGAATTTTGGTTGTGCTTTGTGTTTTCTTGTGTTGTGCCAGTCCGGGTACCAAACAAGCAAAAATTTATCAAGGTCAGCTTGAGACCATGATCGGCAAAAAAATTGAAGACATGGAGGCTACCTTCAAGGATTGGGAATTCAGCCTGATGTATACATGGGAAGAAGAAAATCCAACATCAGAAGTGATCGAAAAACATAATCGTCCTGTAGTGAAATTCTCGGAAGTCGAAATACAAGAGATCTTTTCCGAGGAAGGAAAATATAGAGTCTTGTACTTTCAAAAGAAAGAAGCGACCACAGATGCCTCCATCGGTACGATAACCTCGGGGGGAATGGGTTATATGCAAGATACGGCCTTGGCTTCCGATCGGTACACACTGATAAGAGCTGTTTTTAAGGACGGGCTTTTCACCCATTACAAAGTTTACGGAAATGTCCACCAAACGAATATCTCTGGGTTGAAAACGATCAGAAAATAGTCCCAATTTCAGGCCATTTCCTTCAGCTATTGACAGGAGAGATGGGACTTTGTATCTTGTCACAAAAAATCATTACCGAGGAACAAGGTATGAAACAAGAAGTGTTATTGGGCGACGAAGCTGTGGCTCTCGGGGCTATCCATGCCGGTCTCTCTGGAGGCTATTCCTACCCAGGAACTCCAGCTTCAGAAATTATGGAATATTTGGTAAGAGCCTCTGTGCAGACGAAGTCGTTTGTTGCCTCTTGGTCAGTGAATGAAAAAGTGGCCTACGAGGAAGCCCTGGGTGTTTCCTACGCAGGCAAACGCGCTCTGGTTTCGATGAAACATGTCGGATTGAATGTGGCCGCCGATCCGTTTATGAATTCGGCGATCACCGGGGCCAACGGAGGACTCGTGGTTGTCGTGGCAGATGATCCCGGCATGCACAGCTCCCAGAATGAGCAGGATAGCCGGTTTTATGCCGAATTTGCGAAAGTCTTTTGTTTCGAACCATCCAGCCATCAGGAAGCGTATGATATGACCCGAGAGGCTTTCGATCTCTCAGAACATCTTGGTATTCCTGTTATGATCAGGATGGTCACACGACTGTCCCATAGTCGTTCCCGTGTGCAACCTCGCCCGCCCAGGGAACAAAATACTCTTCATTTCGGTAAGGACACTGATTGGACGCTTCTTCCTGTGCATGCGCGGAGGCGTTTTAAAATTCTGGTGGATAAACAACAAGAATTGATCGATGAGTCGAACCAGTCCTGTTTCAACTCTCTTATGATTAAGTCACAAAACACATCGCTCGGGATAATCGCTTCCGGAATCGCTGCCAACTATGTTTATGAAAATTATTCAAATGAAAAGGATAGACCATCAATTCTCAAACTGACAACCTATCCGATCCCGGAGGAGCTGATTAAAAAATTGGTCGATCATGTGGATACTCTCCTGGTTGTAGAAGAAGGATATCCGCATGTCGAGAAGAGTTTATTGGGCGTTTTCGGGATTCCCGGAAAAAACATCCATGGGAAATTGAGCGGGCATCTGCCTTCCACTGGGGAGCTTTCTCCTGGAATCGTGCGTCAAGGATTGGAAATGGCTCCTTTGCCAAAAAGGGCGCTTGAAGATTTTCCGATCGCGGCAAGACCTCCCCAGCTCTGCTTAGGATGTTCCCATGCCGATACCTACAGAGCCTTGAACGAGGCTCTGGAATCCTATCCGGAGTCCAACGTTGCCAGTGATATCGGGTGTTACACACTCGGAGCTCTCCCCCCATACAATGCTATACAGAGCTGTGTGTGCATGGGAGCCAGTGTGAGCATGGCTAAGGGAGGAGCAGAGGCAGGGGTTTATCCTTCTGTAGCCGTGATCGGCGATTCCACGTTCGCTCATAGCGGGCTCACTCCGCTTCTTGCTGCGGTCGCTGCCAACACCAACATGACCCTGATCATCATGGATAATTCCACCGTTGCCATGACCGGCGGGCAGCCTACATTTCTTTCGGGAGAAAAATTGGAAAAAGTGATCGAGGGGATGGGTGTTGCAAAAGAACATATCCGGACCATCCTGCCGCTCCCGAAGAATCACGACGAAAATGTCCTGATCATGAAGCAAGAGATTGATTATCAAGGGCTATCGGTAGTTATTGCAGCCAGAGAATGTGTCCAGCAGGCCCGCAAAAAAAAGAGGAGCAAAACCTGATGAAACAAGATATTATATTGGCAGGAGTCGGAGGACAGGGGATCCTCTCGATAGCCTTTGTCATCGATAACGCGGCCTTGAAACAGGGGCTCGACTTCAAACAGGCCGAAGTCCACGGGATGGCCCAACGTGGTGGGGCTGTGCAGTCTCACCTCCGGATCTCTGACCAGCCCGTCTTCAGCGATCTGATTCCCAAAGGTGTTGCGGATATGATTTTAAGCATCGAGCCTATGGAGTGTGTGCGCTATTTGGATTACCTCTCTCCGGATGGAATCGTCGTGACCAGCCGTTCTCCATTCGTCAATATCCCCGACTATCCTGATATCGACGCCGTGCTGGGCGCGATCGAGACCGTAACGAACAGAGTCATCGTTGACTCGGAAAAACTGGCTAAGGAGGCCGGTTCTCCAAAAGCTCAAAATATGGTTATGCTGGGAGCGGCTTCCCCCCATTTGATTCTTGAGGAGGCGAATCTCAAAGAGTTCATGCGTGTGCTTTTTGAGCCGCGTGGGGAGAAGATGGCCGAGATGAACATGGATGCTTTTGATCTCGGCCGGTCTTCTGCCATGAAGAGCTAACCTGGATTATTCACGAGTCGAGGTTGATGCAGCTGTGGTTATCCACCGCAAATGCCGATGAAAATATAAGGATACTGTTTTGAAAATGTTATTGTTGTCATTTGCAGCAATATCAGGATAATATTCTGATATTGCTGAAATAATAAGAAGTATCGGCATTTTTTATGAGTATCAGGTTAAGGAAGTGATGATGATAATACATTTCGAAAAGATCAACGATGTTTTCCGATCAGCCGAGAATGAAGGACGCAATTTTCTCCTCGAGCATGAGGTCTACCAAATACTCAGACAAGTCGGAATCAAAACACCCAAGTGTCTCTTCGTGAAAAAAGGGCAGAGGATCAAGCAGGAGGACCTTGCCAAGTTCAGAAAGTCTACCCTGGTCGTCAAGGTTGTCAATCCGTTCATCGTTCACAAGACAGATGTCGGGGGGATACAGTTTGTGGAGAGAAGTGCCACAAAAATAAATAGAACCTGTAAGACTATGCTGGAGAGAATTCCCAAAAGATTTCAGGATTGGATAAAAAAATTCCCTGAGACAAAAAAAGGGAAAAGATGGACTCTCAAACAAATAGAACAAAAGATCAGGGGATTCTTGGTCTGCGAGATGATCGAATACGACAAAACAGGATTCGGGACCGAACTCTTGATGGGGCTTCGTAACTCCCGTGAATTTGGCCCGATCGCCACGATTGGAGTGGGAGGAGTAGAGATCGAATATCTGAGCGAGAGAATCAAGGAGGGAAAAGCTGTATCCATCGGTTCCCCTCATATTCTATACAAAAAAGATATCTCGCGTATTCTCGAACCTCTTGCCATTTACGACAAACTAGTGGGCAAAGTTAGGGGACGAGAAGCTTTGATCACCAAGGACGAGTTAGTCGAGACCTATTTTCGATTTCTTCAACTCGGCGCCTATTTCTCTCCTTACAGATCCGATCATCCTTACGTCATCGAAGAAGCCGAAGTCAATCCTTTTGTAGCGCAGAATAAAAAATTGATCGCCTTGGATGGGATGTGCCGGTTTTCCAAAAATCATGTGGAGTCGCGGAACAAACGATACGAAAACATCGAGTATCTGGTGAAGCCCCGAACGATCGGGATCATCGGGGTGTCGGAAAAAATGAATGTCGGTCACATCATACTGAACAACATCCTCAAGCAGGGATTCCCCAATTGGAACGTCTATGTGGTCAAGCCCGGTGTGGATGAGATCGAGGGCTGTGTTTGTGTCCCCCGGATTCAAGATCTTCCGAAGACCGTGGACCTTTTCGTGATTACGGTGGCTGCCGATCAGAATTATGATGTGATCAAGGACCTGGTGGAGCACGGAAAGGCTCGGTCAGCGATCATCATCGCCGGTGGGTTGGGTGAGAAAAAGGGCACACAGGCTTTGGAAGATAAGATAAAAGAACTGCTGCGCGATGGCGTCGAAGAGAATAAGCTCACACCCATTGTCAATGGGGGAAATTGTTTGGGTATCTATTCCAATCCAGGAAAATACGACACCACCTTTGTTCCCGATTACAAGCTTCCCCGGATATCCGGTCGAAAAACGAACCTTGTTTATCTCAGCCAGAGCGGCGCTTTCATGATATCCCGGATGAGCAAGCTGCCCAACATCGAACCACTGTATGCCGTTTCCATCGGCAACCAGATCGATCTGACCGTATCGGACTACCTCAACTATTTCAAGGATGATGACGATGCCAAGGTCTTCGGTGTTTACATAGAAGGATTCCTGCCCGCCGATGGCCTGGCTTTTGCTGAGGCGGCCTGCCAGATTGTCAGGCAGGAAGGCAAGATCATCGTGCTGTACAAGGCCGGAAGGACCCCCGAAGGCCGCCAGGCCACGGCCAGCCATACAGCTTCTGTGGCCGGGGACTACAGTGTGGCCAAAGCGATCTGTGAAGAAGCTGGTGTGATCGTTGCCAACAGCATCTTCGATTTCGAAAACTATGTCAAAAATCTCTCCTTCCTGGCTGATAAGGTTATACAAGGCAACAGGATCGCTCTGATAAGCAATGCCGGATTCGAGTGTGTTACCATGGCCGATAATCTGAAAAACGACCAGGAGTTCGTGTTGGCCACTCTATCCCAGAAGACTAAAATAAAGATCGCTGACTTAATGGAGAAATTGGGGATCCATCGCCTCCAGGATGTTAAAAATCCGCTGGACACCAATCCTGTTGCAGATGA
>Ga0114922_10002603_pt1 | contig 16890 bp, 13 predicted proteins | sample AartaG_FD_100975 | JGI IMG/M metagenome (GOLD analysis project Ga0114922, IMG submission 100975) | Deep subsurface microbial communities from Aarhus Bay to uncover new lineages of life (NeLLi) - Aarhus_00045 metaG | ecosystem: Environmental > Aquatic > Marine > Oceanic > Sediment | place...
CATTGTCAGAAGGTTCTTGATGCGGGCATCCAGCTCCCGAATATTCACAGGTTTGGATAGGTAGTCGTCTGCTCCTGTTTTCAAACCTTCGATCTTGGAATCCAGTTCATGTTTGGCGGTGATGAGAATCACCGGTATGTGCTTGGTTTTTTCATCCGACTTCACCTTGCTCACCAGCTCAAAGCCATCCATCCGCGGCATCATGACATCGGATACGATGATGTCCGGGAGCTCGTTTCGAGCCCGATGCCAGCCGTCCAGTCCGTCCTCCGAGGTCAGCACGCCGTGGCCGAAGCGTTTCAGCATCTTGCTGACGTAGTTACGCAGATCGGCGTTGTCCTCGACCAGTAGAACATTGTGAGTCATTTCCCCGCGAATCTCACGGCCCTCTTCTTTCTCCTCCGCCGGTTCTAGGGGATACAACTCTCTTTCGATCAACGCCAGATCGTCCACTGAAATTTTCGCCAAATCCTCCTTGCGGCGTTTCGACTTTCTGCGCTCCTCCCCTCCGAAAGAGAGGCTCAGCTTGCGGCGTTCATCCGCTCTTCGTTCGATGAACGCCACCGGAGCCAGCTTGTCCAGATTATCCGGAAGATGAATCACGAAGCGGGTGCCCTTTCCCTCCTCGCTGAACACCTCAACCGAACCCTTCATCAGGTCGATCGCTTCCTTGACAATCGTCAAACCCAGGCCGGTTCCTTCGTATCTACGCGTGCTGGAGGTGTCCACCTGCTGGAACCTCTTGAAGATATGCGGTAGATGGTCCCGAGGGATGCCGATACCCGTGTCTTCCACCTCGATGACTATGAATCCCTGCTTTTTTCCCGTTCGCACCGTAATCGAACCGCTCTCCGTGAACTTGATGGCATTACGGAGAAGGTTCATGAGAATTCGCTCGAGTTTGTCTACATCCAGGTAAAGAGGCGGAATGTTGGCCTCCCGCACGTAGCCGAGGTTTACCCCCTTTCGTTCGGTAACATCCTCGAACACCGCGATAATGTCCCGAAGCGTCTCGTCCAGGTCTACGGGTCCGAGGCGAAGCTCCATCTTTCCGGCTTCGAATTTGGAAAAATCCAGCATCTGGTTGATCATATCGAGGAGCTTGAGGCTGTTCCTGTACATCTGGCTGATCAATTTGGTTTGCGCCGGCATCAGATCTCCCATATCGCCCTGGTACAAGCTCTGGATGGGGCTGATGACAGAGGTGAGAGGGGTGCGCACTTCGTGACTCACGTTGGCAAAGAACTGGGATTTGAGAATGTCCAGCTTCTTTAGCTCCTCATTGGCTTCAGCCAGATTGTAGCGGGCGCTGAACTCCTGATACTTCATTTGATTGAAGTAGTAGCTGCCAACATTGAGGAAAAATATCACACCTACTAGAAAGGTCAGATTATTTGTCAGGATCGCCCAGTCGGAGATGTCCCGGTAGATCACGATGGGCAGCAGATAACCGGCAAGAACGACAAGGGTAACTACGAGATTTCGGCGGAAGCTTAATGGCGCGATAGACTGCAGGAACAAGAGCGACAGGATTATACCGGCATAGTACGGACTGGCGTATCCCTCGGAAAAGTGGACCATAGCGATGATGGAGAAGCAGATAGCTCCATACTCGACCATGGCGATGTACTGGGCGTTCTTCTTTCCAAACTTGCTGATCAATACTATCAAAGCGAGGATCAGAATGACCTCTACTGCGATACGTAGAAACATAAAGATCTGGAAGTACTGCGGATACACTGTATAATCCAGCAGAATAAACAGGGGGTAGAAGATAGATGCCCAAATCGTTCCTAGTCGAATACGGTTGATGAAAAACGAGTTGAGATCTTCGCGATACTGCTGTATGAAGCCTGTTTGATGGGGCGGTATCTCCTTCATCTGCACTCCACGGCCTTTTCGATCAGATCGCAGTATTCGTCTAGGGTTTGTACGCTGATGAGGAGGTCTTCGTCCAGGGCTATTTCGAAGCATAGCTCGGTACGAACCACGATTTCCATCTCCTTCAGAGAATCGAGCATCAACTCTTCCCTGAGCTTTAAATCTCTGTCTAGTTCCTCGATATCGATACCCGCGACATCAGCAATGATTTGTTTGGTTTTATCTCGTATCTCGCTTCGGTTCATGATACGTATATTACGCACTGAAAGTTCTACGGAACAGCTCTTTATAGTATCGGTTTTTTTGGCCTAAATACTCTTTGCTGTATATCCGGGTGTAGAGTTTATACAATTCTTCCTCCAGCTGCGCTTTAGTGAGAGTGGGATGAGAAATGTTGACATCAAAGAACGTATAGTTCTCCCAGGGAGTGTTGAGAACGCGGCCTTCCTTGAGCAGCCGTCTTCGCAGCTTCGTGCCGGGCAAGGGTGTGGGAAATGTGATCTGGGCACCCGCTAGATAGTGTTCGGTAATGAAATCACCGACATCCTTGAAGCTTTCTTCGGTGTCCCAGTCATAACCAAGGATAAAAGCGCCGTAGATACCGATGCCGGTTTCGAGGATTGTCTGGATATGTTCTCCGTAGGCCGAAAGCTGTTTGAGCTTCCAGCGATCGTTGTTCATAAGGGAGAGATTTCTCGGATCTAGGCTTTCGAAACCGATGAACAGCACCGAGCAACCGCTGTTACGCAATTGCTCCAGAAGCTGTGGATTAGCGGCGATTCCAATATCTGTCTGGGCAACGTAGCGTATCTGCGACTTTTCCAGTTCTGCCAAGAGTTCGATAGAATGACTGCTTCTGTGAAACATATTGTCATCGGCGAACAGGATCGGTTGGAACTTCAGGAACTTACGGGCATAGCGTATTTCTCTGACAGTTTGCTCCGGAGGTTTTGATCGGGTGCGGTGACCGAAGTACTCACTGGCCGCGCAGAACTCACACGATCGGGGACAGCCCCTCGAGGTTTGTATCCAGAGCATCTTATAGTACTCTGAGTTCAACAAATCATACCTGGGGACCGGTACTTCCTGCAAATTTACCGGAGGATAGTCCGTAGAACGATACACCGGCTTCCAGGATTTTTTTTGATAATCTAGTAAAAAAGCAGGCCAGCTTGATTCAGCCTCGCCCTGAAAGACCACGTCGAAGGTTTTACGGGCCTCCTCCGTATAATAGGAGACATGGTATCCGCCCACGACAAGGACGCATCGCTTCCCCCATTTTTTTCTGAATTCCTGCGCTATGGCGTATGCCCTGGTTGCCTGCTGCGTCGTAGCGGTTATGGCAACAATATCGAACTGTTCCTCATAGGGAATCTCTTCGAAGTTATCGTCAATGTAGCGAACCTCTGCGTCCTTTGGCACCAGGGATGCAAGGATCAGCAATCCGGTACTGAAACCGGACCAGTAGGAGCTGTAAAAATACAGGTAAGGGGATGTAGATAAGAGAGTTTTCATGTGCGTGTTAGAGTTCACACGTTTGAACATCGGGTCAATTAGGGCGATTTTCATCTCAGGTAACCAAAGCGCCTCGGAACCTTGTAGGGAGAGAGATTTTGCTTCAGGAATTGCCTGATTCGAGGAATTTCCTTTTGAAAATCAAGATTTCCTTCCAGCTCAATCTTTGCTTGAAGAATGCCCTCTGCAATACTAACGCGGCACCGTATTATTTTCCCACTTTGTAGTATCGCTCTCCGTACTTCCTCCAAATCTACCATGTTGCCGTTTACTTTTCGGGTATTTTTTTCTTCCCGAAGAAAAACCAGGTGGCCTTTGTCGAGGCGACCGATATCACCGGTTCGAAACCAACCGTCACAGAAGGCGGATTTGGTTTCCTCCGGTCGGTTCAGATACCCCCTGGCCATATCCTCTGTTCGGAAAAGGATTTCCCCGGCGCCGTCCGGAGAGGGTTTATCGATTCGTACGCGGATTCCGTTGCAGATCGGTCCCACGGTTCCTGCACGGTTGTGATTCGCAGAGTTTCGGCTCACCGGTGTAAACTCCGTCAAGCCATATCCATGGGCCAGGGAGACGCCGAAATCTTTGCGGAAATTGTGGTACAACTCATCGGATAGACAGCTGCCACCGGAGAAAAGCAGTTGAAGGGAGCTTAGATCACGTGTCATGCTCCTACATTTCCACAGCAACTCGTATATTTCAGGAACGGCCGTCATGTAGTTCACCCTGTAGCGGTCGATATACTCGAAGATCAAGCGGGGGTGCAAGGTACGGACAACCAGGGCGGTAATACGGTATAGAAGGCAGAGAAAAAGACCGCAGACCATTGGGAAAATATGTGCCAGAGGGAGCAGAATCATCATGATGTCTCCCGGACGACCGGCCAGTTCATCCTGCACCACCTTGGCCCCGTGTATGTACTGCTGCTCAGGCAATAAAGCACCCAAAGGGTATCCGTAGCCCCGGTAGGTGTAGTTGATGGAAACGGTATCTTTCCCGAGATCGACAGGCGGAGCGTCTTGAGATGCGGGTTTAAAAAGAGAGAGCTCTCCGCTGTCTCGGAGAATGATTGCTGTGCGGTCACAGAGGTCCGCCACGTAAGGCTTGAGAGATCTCTCACAAACTACAGCCTGAGGCAGGGAATTTCGGAATATCTCCTCCAATTCCATGTATCTGTATTCCGGCTTTACCGGGACCGGCACCGCTTTCACATTTAGAAGCGCTAAAAAAACAACAACAAAATCCACGGAATTCTCCAGGAACAGGAGAACCGGTGATCCTTCCCTGAGCCCCCATTGACCCAGCATCTGAGAGAACTCGCCAATCTTGGAAAGCAGCTGGTCTGCGGAGAGTGTCAGGGATGATCCGTGCTTTCCGGGTTCGATCAGAACCGGATGACTGCCCCACGAGGAAAGATTGCTGAAAACGTCTCTGATAATCTGCATCCGGTCCTCGAAAAACTTTTTCTCGGAGGATCGACTACCGGTCAGACTTCTTACCGGTAATGATGACTGCCTGGGCTGGATCTCCTAAAGACCGGTAGGTTTTTACATCGACGAAACCAGCGGCTTCGAACATTGCTGCCAGCTCCTCCTCGGAGAAAAAACGGAAGTAACCGTCTTCCTCCAAAGTGAACAGGGCGGCGGCTTCATTCAGCATGGCTCGGGCGGCGGACAGATTGTCCTCCCGCTGCTCTCCGTTCGTTGATTGAGGACCCGAGCTCTGCACTGTGTTTATGTAGTCGGTGAACAACGTCGAGATATCGCTGTCCGGCTTCATCGATGAAACCAGCAACAATCCTCCTGGTCTTAGCATCCGATAAAAATCCAGGAGGATCAAGTCCGGATTGTGCACATAGGAGATGAACAGACTGGCAGCGATTTTATCGAAATATCGGTCGGGAAACGCTTGTTGGCTGTGCTCGGCACTACTGCCGAAACTCAGGGTGTCAAATCGAAGATCTTGGCAACTCAGTTTATCATACAATTCGTCCGGGATCGGGCGGTCGGAACCGCTGTTTCGGTCCGCCAAATCATTAGCCGTTAGTTTCTGTTTGAGAAACCGGGCAGCCCTATTCAAATCCATCACGGAGCTGCGATGTCCATCTTTGAACGTATCCGCCAGAAAGCGTCGTTTTTCTTCGTTCATTTCGCAGCCGTGGACTATTTCGACCAATTCCAGGGATGATTTTTGTTTCAGAAGGTCGACTGTGACATTGCGGAGTCCGGCTATTCGGTTACGGAGGAAGTCAAAACCAAGGTGGGGATTTTCGATCAGTTTCTTCACCGGGAGAAGTCGGTTCGCCTCCAAATCGGCTTTGATTAGCTGCAGCGAATGATTTCCGAGTTGGGGATACCGTCTGCACAGGTTCTCCCACTTACGTCGTGTTTTTGTCAGGGCATCCTCCACCAGATCCACTGCCACGATCTGTACCGATTCCGCGGTGGATTCAGAAGAAAGCAGATGCTGAAGCAGTTCCTCGATGAGCAGCCCCGTGCCGCAGCCCATATCCGCAATACGCTGCGACGCATTCGGGTCTAGCAGTTCCGCCTCAAGCTTCAGGAAGTTTCGAAATCCCTCTATATTCTTGTAGAAATCGTAACCAAGGCTATTGCGGCCAACACCGATCAGGTAGTTTTTCCAGTACTGCTCCCTGTCGAGTTCCTCGGGGCAGACAAGCCGCTCCCTCTCGTAGGCGATCAGGCGCACCATCTCTTCTTTGTCCGGGCTGATAACATCCAATGGCTCGCCGTACAGCTGCTCGTACAGGTAGGCGGTCATTAGTTTGAAGGTCATAATCGCGTCTGCACTGGAGCGAAGATTATGCCCGGTAGGAATCTCGATGACCTCGCGTTTCCCGGCTGATTTTACGGCCATCACATCATGTACTTCTTTGCCATCAGTCCACTTATCGTGGGCACCGTAGATCCACAACACCGGATGCGGAACTTTGGACATGTCGTTTCTCGAATCGGTAAGATAGGCATACTTGTTTACGATCAGGTCTTGGGCTAGAGTATCGAAATCCACCAAGTACCCCAGCATTCCACCTTTTCCGGTTTGGACGCCCATTTTGTAATTGCCGATTATGTCGATCCCGCCGAGGATGTTGCCGATCGTGGTTTTGGCCGAGGGTATTCCCATGCAGCTGATCCAATAGTCGACCAGGTGCCCCTGTCCGTCCATCAGCAGCTTCCTGGCATCGATGGAGGACATACTGAAAGTGATGAGAATCACCTCCTGAGGCGTAAAGAAGGGATTGTTGTGGACATAGTCCAAAGATGTGCGCAGGTCAGTCAATCCTTGGCTCAATCGATAATGCAGCATCTCCGAGCCGCGTTCGGGATTCCTGTGATCGTTGTAGCTCTCACCGGGACGATTTATGCCATCGTAGCGGAGAACCACCAGATCTTTACCCTTACGCCTGAAATTCTGAAGCAATGTCAATACCAGAGGGGAAAGAGTCTCTTTTTTCTTTCCGAATGCAGGAGGCATGAGGATCACCGGGGCGGTTACCGGAAATCTACTGGCGTTGAGCAATGCGGCAATTTCCTGCTTTTTCTTGTTGGTGTAGCGAATGGGTAGGGTATCGATCCGCTCCGCGTAAGAACTAGATGGCAGCGGGGTTTTATGCCGATCCCATTCTTTTTGTGTGAACTGCCGGTACTTGAATCCCGAGTGCTGAATGCCGGCTTCGATGCCGACCTGCAAACTCTGGCGTCCTCGCTCGTCGAGCTCTGTTTTCAGATGGCGTACAACGCCATGGCTGTCCAGTCCGAACTGCTCGTAGACCAGGTATTCAACGTAGGTTCCCCGCTTGAATGCGTTTCTGGTTCGGTCGGATAGCGGCAGCTCGCATAGAAACCCCCGCCAGCTGATATCCACCAGGCGGCCTTTGTAGCGCTGAACGGCTCCATCTTTGGAAGGGACGGTCAGATCGACCTCGGTTTGCAGCTCCAGAACTTTGCGCTGGTATGAACGTTTTTCGGATCGATAGACTACCTTCGGAAATCGAAAGCACAGGCGCCGATCAGCGGAGCGAACCAGTTGGGTTTTGAAGTAGTAGCTTCCTTCAGCCAGATAGAACGAAAAATAAGCGTTCGGCAACGGTTCATCCACCTGCAGGTGGAGCTTGGAAGGGCGGGTGGAAAAGAACACGCCTTGAAGCTGCTCGACTTCGGTAAGATTCACGCTGTGCATTTCAAAGCTCGTAACGCTGGTATCGAAAAGCACGTTGAATTGGGTTGCTCTTGCACTAAGTGCTGTGAATAGGGCTGTAATGTCACGGGGATCTCTCATCTGGTAGCTGGGATCGAGATCCCGGGAGGCCAGTACCTCGTGCAGCTGGCGCACGGTAGACCCGGAAGTCGTTTCGATAACGAAGTTGTGAATGCGAGCTCGGGCTGTTTGTGTTACGTTCTGAAGCCTGATCCCGGCAGTCGAGAGATCGCGAAACGTACTTCTAATCACGTACCGAACCTGTCCCTGAAGCTGCAAGGTTCGTGAATCACCGGGAAGGCAAAAGGACAAGCTGATATTCTCAGCGGGCCTCAGTTCTCCGGAAAAGCTCACCAGAAGGCCCTCTGTAGAGATGTTGTCGATGGAATCGATTCGGGTATCTTGGCGATCCGTGGAGATATCGCACAGGGAGCAGGAGGCACGATGAACACGGCGCATCTCCCTGTCCTTGGCGACTTGTGCGAGCTGTTTCTGTTTCAGATCCCGGATGTAGTTTTCGATGAGCAGAAGCTGAGCTTCCCCCTGGTAGGAGAACTCCAATCCCAGGATTCCGTCGTGACCGTTGCTGTTTTCCTTTTGGGACCGTACGATGCGGCAGGGTAGTTCGATCGTGTGCTCGGTGTTTGGCAGGGTGAAGGTGATGGACCGCACGGATTCGTAGGAATCGGGGAGATTGACCACGACCTGCATTCCCGTACGGCTGATGTTTACCGCCTGCCCGGTGAAGCGTTTGCCCTCTCCGACCAGTTGCACCGATCCGCTGTGTTCCATGCGGATGTGCCTGCGCTGATCCTGGCTCGTTTCACTCTGTGGGAGTATCTTCCGGGGGCGATCCTCAGAAAACATAGCAGTGCAATAGTATCGTAACTAGAAAAAAAATTTCAATACTACTAAAAAAAAAGTTGAATTTTGCCGACTAGGGTTTGTCGCCGGCTCCACCGGGGCGCCAGGCTTGTTCAGCTTGACACCCCAATGAGGAGCGTGCTAAATTCACCGGCGAAGGAGAAATGCAGTATGTCCGGCCATAGCAAATGGGCCTCGATTAAGCATAAAAAGAGCGCCGTGGATGCCAAACGCGGCAAGATGTTCACGAAAATTATCAGGGAGATCAGCGTAGCCGCCCGGGTGGGCGGGGGAGATCCGGATGCTAACCCCCGGTTGCGCACGGCCCTGCTCAAGGCCAAACTGGCCAACATGCCCAAGGATAACATCGATCGGGCCATCAAGAAGGGCACCGGAGAACTGGAAGGGGCCGAGTATTCTGAGCTGACCTACGAAGCCTACGGTCCCGGCGGCGTGGCCATTCTCGTAGAAGTGCTCACGGACAACAGAAACCGTACAGCCGCTGAACTTCGCCACGTCCTGGCCCGGGCCGGTGGAAACCTGGGGGAGAGCGGCAGCGTAGCCTATCTGTTCAAACGCAAGGGTCTGATCGTGTACGACGCCTCGGAGTACACGGAGGATGCCATCCTGGAGGTCGCCCTGGAAGGGGGAGCCGAGGATGTGGCCAAAACCGACGGAGAAATCGAGGTGATCACCGAACCGGATGATTTCGAGACCGTTCTGGAAGCCCTGGAGGGAAGCGAGCTTCAGCATCTGTCGGCGGAGGTTACCATGATCGCCGACGCTCAGGTGCAGGTACCCGAAGACAAGCTGGCCCAGGCCCTTCGCCTCATCGACGCGCTGGAGGATCACGACGACGTCCAAAACGTATCCACAAATCTCGACATCCCTGAGGGTTTCACCCTGGAGGAATGAAAGTAATCCTCGGTATTGACCCGGGACTGGCTTCGACGGGGTATGGAGTCATCCGCTGCTCAGGCAGCCGATTTCGCTGCATATCCTACGGTACGGTGCGAACCTCTCCCAGAGACGGAATGGGAGAACGATTGGTTCAGATCCATCAGGGAATCATGGACATTATCACTACCTACCAACCCGAGGAAGCGGGTATCGAAACCGTCTATTTTTCCAAAAACTCCAAAAGCGCCATCCCCGTTGCCCAAGCCCGGGGCGTCGTTCTCTTTACCCTGGCCTCCCGAGGAGTTCCTTTTGCCGAGTACACTCCCCTGGAGCTCAAACAGGCCGTTGTGGGCAACGGGAGGGCGGAGAAGATACAGGTTCAGCAGGTGCTCAAGATGATCTTCAATCTGCCCGATCTTCCCAGGCCGGACCATGCCTCGGACGCCCTGGCCGCCGCCTTCTGTCACGCCAACTTTTCCGGTTTTCGAAGCTATCTTGCCGATGCGGGGTCGCCTCGTGTTTAACAGCATCAGCGGTGAGATCACCTACAAGGACGAGGAGCGCCTGTTTCTCTCCGCCGGTGCGGTAGAGTGGGAGATCCATGTCAGCAGGAGCAGCAGTGACGATCTTCCGGAAGTCGGCCGGAGTGCCCGGGTGTACGTGTACCTCTATCATAGGGACGATCAGATGCGGTTGTACGGGTTTTCGCAAAGTTTGGAGCGGAATGTGTTTCTGGATCTGCTCAAGGTCGAAGGCGTGGGCCCCCGGCAGGCGCTCAAGATTCTCTCCGGTGTGGAGGTCGGGCGCTTCATCGACGCCTTGGAAGGGGAGGACCTGGAGCTGTTGTCGACCATACCCGGGGTCGGCAAGAAGACCGCCCAAAAAATCATGCTGAAACTGAAGGGTAAGTTAAAAGTGGCCTCCCCGGCGGGGATTTCTCTGGAGGATGATATCATCAACGCCCTGGTCGGGATGGGATTCGACAGGCGGAGCGCCAAGAACGCGGTCGGTACGGCCGCCCGCACTCTCCGGGAACGGGAATTGAACAGCGAAGAGCTGGAGCGGGAGCTGTTCAAGAGCGCTCTGGCTCAACTGTCAGGGGGCTCGAAACCGGCAGCCGGCGGTGTCGGCAGCGCCGGCCGGGGTGGTGCCGGTGGTGAGGAACCGGGAGCGGGAGGCACACCTTGAAGGACGGCAGGATCACGGCGGGAACCTTCAATCCCGATCAGGACCGGGAGGAATACACCCTGCGCCCCAAAAAGCTCAACGAGTTTCTCGGCCAGAAACGCCTGAAGGATAATCTGGCCGTGTTCATCCAGGCTGCCGGGCAACGGCAGGAGAGCCTGGATCACGTGTTTTTTTCAGGTCCTCCGGGCTTGGGCAAGACAACTCTGGCAGGAATCATCGCCAACGAGCTGGGCGTGCAGTTTCGGGCCACCTCGGCCCCCGCCCTGGAGCGTTCCGGAGATCTGGCCGCCATTCTGACCACGATCGGCGAAAAAAACGTGTTTTTCATAGATGAGATCCACAGGCTGCGGCCCGTGATCGAGGAGATGCTGTACAACGCCATGGAGGACTTCGAAATCGACGTGGTAATGGGGCAGGGCCCCGGTGCCAGGACGATCAAGATCCCCCTGCCTCCCTTCACCCTGGTCGGAGCCACGACCAAGACCGGCCTGGTATCCGGCCCCCTGTACTCGCGCTTCGGCATCACCTCCCGTTTGGATTTCTACACGGACGAGGACATCCAAAGCATCATCCATCGCTCCGCCGGGATTCTGAGCATCAAGCTGGAGGAGGCGGCCTGCACCATGATCGCCTCCCGTTCCAGGGGAACCCCCAGGGTCGCCAACCGCCTGCTGCGGCGCATGCGCGACTTTGCCCAGGTTTGGGCGGACGGCCTCATTACCTCCGAGATTGTCGAGCGCGGGATGGGATCTCTGGACATCGACTCCCTGGGCCTCGACAAGCTGGATCGGGACATCCTGAAAACCGTGATCCAGAACTACAAAGGCGGGCCGGTTGGCTCGGAGACCCTGGCCATATCCATCGGTGAGGCGGTGGACACCCTGGAGGATGTCTACGAACCCTACCTGATCCAGAGGGGGCTCATCCAGCGCACCCCCCGGGGAAGAACGGCCACGCACCTTGCCTACCAGCATCTGGAACTCGAAGCGCGTGAAGACGAGCACCTTCTCTTTTGATCTTCCCGAGGAGTCGATAGCCCAACAACCGAGCTGCGAACGGGGCGGCTCCCGCCTGATGGTGATGAATCGGGAACGCGGAGAACTCCTGCACAAGAGCTTCGAGCAGCTTCCCGAATTGGTAGAGAAGGGGACGGTGATGGTGCTCAACAGGACGCGGGTGATCAACGCCCGGCTGTACGGAACCACCGCGGACAGCGGTGGGCGGGTGGAGTTCATCCTGCTGCGGGAGCTCCAACCGGGACTGTGGAGAACCCTGGCAGCCAAGGCCAGGAAACAGCGGCCGGGCAGGAGATACCAGTTCCCGGATGGGATTACAGCCGAGATTGTAGAGGAGGCGGATCTACCCTCGGGCTCGATATCTGAAGATCAGGGAAACGACCTGGCCGGCGGCGTGGAATCCAACCCGGGGGGCTTTCGCTATCTGCGTTTCACCCCGCCGATCGATACGGACTATCTGGAAACGCACGGACACGTGCCGTTGCCCCCATATATCCGCCGACAGGACACTCCCAGCGACGTGGAGCGCTACCAGACGGTGTATGCCGAAGATCCCGGCTCGGCCGCCGCTCCCACAGCCGGGCTGCACCTGACCCGGGAGCTTCTCGATAAGCTGGAGCGCAGAGGAGTAATTCTGGTCAAGCTCACCCTCCACGTGGGCGCCGGCACCTTTCTACCGATACGTGCCGAGCAGGTGGAGCGGCACAGGATGCACGAGGAACGGTATCATATCCCCCCGGACACAGCGGAGCGGGTCAATGCGGCCCTGCGGGAGAAACGCACGGTCCTGGCCGTGGGCACCACCGTGGTACGAGCCCTGGAATCCGCCTACAGCGAAGATCTACAGGGTGTTGCCGCCGGGACGCGCAGCACCTCTCTGTTTATCTATCCCGGATACAGGTTCAAGGTGGTGTCTCAGCTACTCACCAACTTTCACACCCCCCGCTCCAGCCTGCTGGTTTTGGTCTCCGCCTTTGCCGGGCGGGGGCGCATTCTCGGGGCCTACGAAGCGGCGGTGCGGGAAGGATACCGTTTCTTCTCCTACGGGGATGCCATGCTGATTCTGTAGTGTAGGAACAGGCCGGATCGAGTTTGCGGGAAGCCGGCTGCAAAAAAAATCTAGTAGGTGTTCTCGTCCATGTTGAGGAACTGCTGACGCACCCTCTGGAGGCGGTCCAGATGCGCGGCGATGATCTGCCCGTAGTCCAGATCCCCGTTCCAGATGCGGGCCCGTTCATCCTCCCAGTTCTGGATCTCCTCCAGATTGTAGTACAGCCAGGGCAGCCTTGCGGCCCAGCCGCGGGCTTCACGCCAGTACTGCAGTGCAACCTGGTAGGCCTGTTCGGCCAGCTCCAGGCTCTCCAGGTTCTGCTCTCTCCAGGGTGCATTGTAGAAGTAGGCGGTCTTCTTGTCGTACTTGCTGCCCAGAGTCAGGTACAGGTCGACGAGCTTGAGATTGACGTGCATCCTGAACAGGCTCCGGTACTGGGCCCACTCGTTCTCGTTCTGGATCTCGGCCAGGGCGTACAGGGGATTGGCGAAATCCGACTTCAGGGCCTTTTCGAGGTAGAAGATATTCTCCATGGTGTCGTCGGGATACTGGTAGAAGTGCAGGTGGTACAGGCGGTAGAACTGCTCGGCGTACAGCACCTTGTAGGCAAAGAGCCCGGTGGCACAGAGAAGAAAGAGCAGGATAAGGGGAGCGGTTTTCCTCACCCTTTTACAATCGGCAGGCTCTCGAGGATGCTCCAGAATTTCTCGAATACCAGCTGCGGATCTTCGCTGCCGTTCAGCCGGTGAAGGTGCATATCCGTACCCGGGAAGCGCCGGAAACCCCGCTCATAGGCTGAGAGGATATCCTGCTGGATCTCCAACTCGTCGTACAGCTCCGGACCATCCGGGGAGCGGGTTACCAGGCGCCGCTGGCTCACCGCAACCGGCGTGTTGAGAAACACCAGATGCCGGGGCAGGGGAAAGCGGTGGTTCAAGTAGAATACGAACTGAGGATCGCAGGCCAGGGATTGATAGGCCAGGCTGGAGAACAGGTACCTGTCGGAAATCACCAGCTCGCCCCGCCGGAGATGGGAAAGAATTCCCTCGTCTTCCTCATAGAGGTGCTCGTTCCTGTCCGCGGCAAACAGGAGGGCCACGGTTTCCGGCCCGGCCTGAATCTGCCGCTTCAGAATCTTCCGGATAATTCGACCTACCGGGCCCTTGGTGGGTTCCCCGGTACAGAAATGGGGTATACTCAACGAATCCAGAGCTTGGTCGGCCAGATGAAGCTGGGTCGTGGTTCCCGAACCATCCAAACCCTCCAGGACCACGAAATTCTCCAGTACCTCCGGCCTTTGCTCGGACGGACTATTATGGTTGAAATCTTGTGGCTCGCTATGAGCACCGTGCGTGTCTGGCACGCTTCCCGCATAATCCAAATGTGCCTCCCGACCCTGGACGAAAGAATCGAACCTAAGCATAATCAAAACCGGTGTTTTTGTCATGATCCTGCTCCTCTTCATGCTGCTGCTCAGTCTGGCCACTCCCGCCGCCGCTCAGAGCATGCTTCAGCTTCCCGATGTGACCCTCTTCGGTGAGTACACCCTCTATCTGGCCGCCCCGGCACCAATGGTCCAGGAGCTTCCCGCAGCCACGGGGATGAACGACAGCCGGTTCAGTTATCCCAGAACCCTGTTCAAAGTTGATCTGGCCGCACCACAGCCTCCCCTTGTCTACTGGCAGAGAATTCCGCGCTCCGTGCTGGCTCCGCCGGGATTATTGCCCGCTACCGGGTCTGAGCAGGCGGGCCTGTACGCCGGGGGAGGCGGGTCCGCGGCTTCCGGCGGTTGGCAGACCCGGCTCGATTATATCCCCGGGAGTGCCATCGTATCTGAGTTTGCCGCGGTTCGCTCCTCGGGGGTGTGGGATCTTTCCGGGCTGTTGCGCCTTGACCTTGCCGACGGCTGGGTCACCAGGCCTCCGGAAACCCCGACGGATTTGACTTTCGCCGTACAAACCCGCCGCCGGGCGGAGGCTCTGAACATCGATGCCGCCTTCGGGGCGGGCGCCTTCTACAGTACCGCCTCGGCGGCAGCCGTATCCCCTGTGTACACCTTGGGCCTGAATGCCGGATTGTATGGCCAAGCCGGAGCACTTCATTGGCGTGAGGAGACCCGTCTATCCGCAATCAGCGGGATCGGGGGCGGCGTTCCCCCGGTGGACCCGGATGAGCAGCGGGGAGCCGTTCAGCAGGAGCTGGAGCTTTCCCTGATCGGCCCCCGTTGGGCTCTTTCGCTTCGCTCAGGCGGAGTGTTGGCCGCCGGGCTTCCATCCTCTGAAGCAGAGGAGCACGGCAGCGTTAGCCTGGAGCTCGGCTGGGATCACCCCAGGTCAATCCTGCGATTGTGGGCCGGAGGTGCGGCTCTGTACTACGATGATTCCCTCCTCTTCTATCCCAGCGGGGGACTGGAGTTGTATCCCACAGATTTCTTTTCCCTCTCGCTTCGAGCCGCCCCATTTGTGCGTCTGCCTGCACAAAGCCTGCAGACTCTCTGTATAGTCCAGGAGGTTTCCGGGGGCTCGGCCCTGCCGCATCTTCGAAGCGAAGGAGGTTATTCCCTGTACTCCGAACTGAGTTTCGACCCGGGCGCCGTGTTCGGCGCCACGCTCTCCTTTGAATGGATCAAGGGACGAATATACCTCCTGGATGCTTCGGCCCTGGAGCTGGATTTCGCCGCTACTAACCGGGGTGTGCTACAGGGGGATCTGATCTGGCAGGCAAGGGCCGCACAACCCGGAGTACGACTGATTCTTACAGGTGCGGTGGCCGCCGCCTTTCCCCTTACCGCGGAACCGTGGCGGGAGCTGCTCTACAGCCGCGCGGGCGTGGCCTGGAGCACCGACTTCCACAAACTTCCGGTAGAGTTTATAATCAAAGCATTGATCGGGGACTTCGCCGATGACGGCTCCCGGGCCTTTTTGTTTTCGGATTGGGAAGTTATTTCAGGCTTGGTATCCAGCATAGAGGGGAACTGGAAGATTGGTGCAAACGCCGCGGTGCATACGGGTTTTGAGGCATTTCTTACCCCCAACTTCAGCTATCGTTTTCTGATCGGGTATGGTATCCACAGATAGCAATATCTATTCTCACCCTAAAGGGAGTACACATTGATCTCGTTTCTTGTCCAGGGCGGCGTGGTTTTGATCCCAATATTGGCGCTCTCGGTAATCGCGGTCGCTCTCATCATCCAAAAGAGCGTTTTCTTCATTCGCATCCGCAATCGAATCGAGGATCTGGGCGCCTACGTAATCGAGGCCCTGAGAAGCGGCAAAGCCAAGGTGGTTCTGGCGGAGTTGGAGCAGATGAGCTGTCCCGAAGCTCGCGTGCTTCTGGCCGGGTTGCTGGCCCGTAAGGCAGGTCAATCTCAGGAACTGATCAACCTGCATATGGAGTCCCAGGCTATGCGCAGTGCCGACGAGCTGGAAAAATTCGTTCCCTATCTGGCCAGCATCGCCAACCTGGCTACTTTGCTTGGGTTGCTCGGTACGGTTACCGGCATGATCGTATCCTTTCTCAACCTCAAAGTCTCGGGCGTCTCGGATCCTGCCCTGCTTGCCGGCGGTATCTCCCAGGCGTTGATTACCACGGCTGCCGGGTTATCGGTGGCCATCCCTTCACTTCTGTTTTTTCATATCTTTCGCCAGAAGGTGAACCGGACTCTGGCCCGCATTGAAATTGCCGTATCCGAGCTGCTCACCTTCTTTTCCCGACAGAAGCATTCCGGACCTTCCGCCTAGCGTATGGACGTCGACCTGCTCCGTCTAGTGATTCCCCTGGCCGTACTGTTGCTGCTGTCAGCATACTTTTCCGGCTCCGAGGCCGCCTTCTTTTCTCTCAGCAGCCTGGAACAGGATAGCCTGAAGCGGCGATCCGGCGGTAAACTGGCCCGTATTCTTTCACGGATTTTCTCCGCCCCCGATGATATTCTCATTACGCTTCTGACGGGCAACATGTTCGTCAATGTCTTTGCCAGCTCTTTCGGCGAGGCGATCGGAGAGCGGATCTTTCCCTTCGAGACCGAACTGTTCTCCATCATCTCCATGACCGTACTGCTGCTGATATTCGGTGAGATGACACCCAAGAACCTGGCCGTGCGCAAGGCTCAGTCTTTCAGCCGCTTCAGCGCGCTACCTCTCCATTATCTGTATGTACTGTTTACACCGCTACGATGGTTCTTCAACCTGTTCAACCGGCTGGTCAATCTGGTGCTGCCGCAGCGGGACAGCGGCGAGCAGCGAGCCAAACATCGCATCA
>Ga0114922_10002604_pt1 | contig 16885 bp, 1 predicted proteins | sample AartaG_FD_100975 | JGI IMG/M metagenome (GOLD analysis project Ga0114922, IMG submission 100975) | Deep subsurface microbial communities from Aarhus Bay to uncover new lineages of life (NeLLi) - Aarhus_00045 metaG | ecosystem: Environmental > Aquatic > Marine > Oceanic > Sediment | place: Aarhus...
CTCAAAGCTTCCTAATTTGAGGCTAGTTCCAAAAACATCAGGATCAAAAAACCCTAGAAATCCACTAATCGTATCTCCGTCAGAATCATAAAGCGGATCATAGGAAAAGCCGAGCATACTATTCGGACTAAAATTTTGAAAAGTAAGAGCCGAACCTGAATCCCCTGGCCCAGAAACAAAAGTGGTTCCTGCATCAAAACTCAAATCAAAACCAAAGCCCATAATTGCATCATCTGCATCAATGTCGGCATAGAGGTCAATGTTAAGAGTATCACCGAAATCATAAAGCTGTTCAACCGGATCAAACCAAAGGCTGGTGGCTGTGGCTGGCCTTGGGACCAGAGTAAAGGCTAAACATAGTAAGGTTAAAATTATTTCGCGCATGGGTATATCCTCCTTATATTCTGTAGTCGTTGATGGCTAGAAAAGTCTGACCCAATAGCTAACTTGGCAAGAGTTATGCCAAGTTGCGCAGTTGAATCATTTGTATTTAATTTCCAAATACTTAGCCCGCGCTGAAAGAAAACGTGCCCCTATCTGTTGGGCAATCAAGGTTATACATTGTGAAAAATATTGCCAATATTGAGCACCATGGTTCCGTTCTCCACGAGAAGAGGCAAATGTGAACATGGCCTGGATTTGGACTCAGAGTGTCTGCCCGACTGTGTGTCTGAAATGCTTGAGCATCATGTTTATCGTTCAAGTCTCTATCATGAAATTAAGCTCCGGAGTATTCTGTAATCGTTGATGGTTACACAACCATCTCCGTCAAGGTCCGCTCCAGCGAGGAAATTGGCATCGCCCTCGCAAGATCCATAGGCAGTGCGGAAGACAAGATAGTCGTCGTAGTCCACATCGCTATCCCCATCTAGGTCGCCCGCCACAGCGGCCCCGGTCTCAACAGTAACCATTACAGTATCAGAGGCCAAGTCGAGGCCATCGCTCACCGTAAGCTCTAGCTCATAGGTCCCGCATACATCTGGCATGAACGACGGGGATAGGGTATCCACCCCTGAGATGTCGGCATCGGTTAGTGCACTTTCTGGGGGTAGGCCCAGAAACTCCCAGCTACAGGTAAAAGGTCCGGGGCCGTCATCAGGGTCATTGCTGGCTGAGCCGTCTAACAATGCCTCATCTCCCAGAGAGATAGTAACATCATCCCCGGCATGAGCCTCGGGCGGGACGTTAGCAGGAACACCAATGGTGTAAATTTCAGTCCCTATTGTGCTCTGGTTGCCTGCTGCATCTACTGCCATAAACCTGAGCGTAGCGGTCTCGGTAATTTCTATGGGTGAAGTGTATGACAGAGAATCGGTTGTTGGATCGCCCCCATCTGTTGTGTAGTAAATATCTGCCGCCTCACTGGCGGAAAGGGTCACGCTCTGGGTCTCGCTGTATGTGCCGCCTGGAGGCAAGGCCGTAACTGTCGGCGGCGTTCTGTCGATGATGATGGCCCCCTGAGCATAGCTCGTGGCAGAAGAAGTTCCGTCTGTGATGGTGGCATAAACGTAGTAGGTCCCATCCGCCATGCCGCTTATATCCCAGGAAGAGGAATCACTTTCACCGTCAGGATCTTCTTTCAGGCCGGCCACAATGAGGATGCCATCTTCGCCCGAAGAATCCGTGTCATAGTAAAGAGCAATATCCGCATTACTGTCAGGATCAGTGTCTTCCCAGCTAATGGTGACATGGGTCCCGCTGGTTACGATGTCCGTTGATGGCTCTGTGACGGTGATTTTCGGGGGATCATCATAGCCGTTATTGTTTACAAAGAAGGAGGCCATATTCGTCCAGCCGCTCGCTGCCCCATGCTCGTCCTCGGCCTGTGCGCGCCAGAAATACCAGGAGTTGTCGTTGAGGTCAAAAGAAACAGGCCGTGTCGGCACATCACATGTGCCCTCGTCAACAAGGTTGTTGAGCAAACCATCCGAATAAAGCTGGAACTGATAGGTGAGGCTGTCATTGTCGACATCCACAGAGGGATTAAGCTCCAGTGTGGGTGTCAAAGTTTCTACCCACGCTCCTTCACCGGGATTCTTCAGGGTCGGTATGGAAGGACTGTCATTGGCCGTATTGACAAAGAAGTCCCCCAGTGCCCACGGGCTTTCTGCATATCCGTCGCTTGCCTTAGCCCGCCAGAAGAAGTTGGTGTTGTCATCAAGACCGGCAACATGCCAGCTCGTGGTATCCACGCCCTCGGATATCTCGCCAGAAATTTGCTTCTCTGCACTGTCGAAGGTATCGAGCCTGTCCAGCTCAAAGAAATAAGTCAGCAGGTCCCCATCAGGGTCAAATGCATTGTTTACTGTGAGATCCAGTTCCTGAGCTTGCACTTCACTTCCAATGGCAGGAGACAGGATGGCGGGAATTTCCGGCGCATCATTGAACGTATTAACAAAGAATGAAGCTGGCGTCGTTTCTGTTGAGGCTCCGTGCTCATCTGTGGCAATGGCCTTCCAGAAATACCAGGTATTGTCATCCAAGGGTGAATCGACCACCCAGGACGTGGTCCCGCCTTCCCCTTCGGGGATATTAGTAGCAAAAGCAATCAGAGTGCTCATGTTGCCATCCGCGTAAATCTCGAAGGTATAGGTGAGCACATCTTCATCCACATCCACACTATTGGTGACCTCTAAATCAGGCGTGACCGTATCAACATCCGAATCATCCTGGGGGCTGCTGATATTGAAACTGCCAGGCGGTTCATTTTCCGTGTTTACAAAGAAGCTGCCGTATGCCCATTGGCTAAAGCCTATGCCATCGGTTGCCCTCACCCGCCAGTAGTACCAACTGTTATCGTTAAGTTCTGCGGAGACGGTCCATGATGTCATCGGATCCCCTTCAACGACATTCAACTGGCTCGCCACAAGGATGCCCATTGCCTCATCCGAATAGACCTCAAATTCGTACGTTATCGGATCATCGTCAGGATCAATACTGTTTTGGATCAAAAGGTCCGGCTGAAGACCCGTCACTTCCGCCTTGTCTTCCGGTGAGAAGATTTCGGGAATGCTCGGCGCATTGCTTGAAGTGGGATCTGTGCCGTTTAGATATTCATCCAGATCCGATATGCCATCCCCATCGAAATCACCGGTGCCATCTCTATCGAGTGTACCAAAATGCTCCATCTCCCAGTCATCCGCCATACCATCGCCGTCGGTATCCCCCATGGAATAGATGGTAAGGACCACACGCTGGGAATCCTCCAGGATGCCATCGGAGGCCCTAAAGGTGATCTCATAGCGGCCTGCCTGGCCCACTTGTGACGTCCAGTCGAATGTACCGACTCCATCACCCTGGTCCACGAAAGTCGCAAGGGCTGGCACCGGGGCCGCAGAAAGTGAAGGCACCGTGCCGTCGGGATCACTTGCCTCGACGATGAAGGAGAGTTGCTCACCCTCAGCCCTCGCACCATCCGGGATAAACTGCAAGACTGGCGCATCAGGCATGGCTGTTGCATCGTGAAAGACGACTGTATAACCGTTTGTCGTATTGACATCAAAAAGGTTGATGAAGTGCTGCCAATTATTATCCCCATCACGGGTTTTGGAAAGCCAAGCGTTTTCTGCCTTGATGTATTTTCCATCCGAGCGTACGACCTCTGTTAACACCTTGTCGCCGCCGTGCGGATCCGGCAACTGCGCATACATAAACCCGGCAGTGACAGGCGTTGATAATGTGTAGCGAACCTCTGACCCGGACTGCCCTGCAAGCTGGAGGCTTGAAGATGCAGACTGATTCAGTACGCTTGTATCCACACTGTCAGACTCATAAACCGTGTAAACCGCGCCGTCTTCGGCCAAAAAATCTCGAATGTCATCGCGGCCTGGAAGATCCACCAGGACATCCCTGACAAGAAAATGGGTGTTTACGGCCTCCAGCAAAGACGTCAGCTCACCACCCAGTTCGTCCGAATGGGAGTACTCGGCATTGAATTCCACAAATTGCCCAGACAGAGTGCAGGTCATGATCCAGCGGGCCACGCCTGATGCGTTCGGCTCGATGTCACCAAAATCGGCCATCAGACTTCGTGTCGCAGCGTTTCCGTTTACCTCACAGCCCTCAACAACAAAGCCGATCAAGAGACCTTGTTCGTTTTCTACGATTTTCAACTGGGCCGAGTCTATTTTCAGGCTCCTGGCCACACCGGTGCCGTTGTTTCTTACGCGCACGCCAAGGGAAAACGGAATGGGGGGTTCGATTTCAGGGGTGAAGGCGTCATCGCCATAAACGTCTGTGGGGAGGAAATAATCCAGCATCAATTCAGGCAAGGGTTTGACGAGTATGAAATCAGGATAGACTTTTGTGATGTGTTCTTTACCACCAATGGTATACGTCAGAGTCGCGCCAACATAATAGAGCGTTCCCGTTTCCAAACCATTGGATGCACCGGGAGCCGGGATAATCAGCCAGTGAATGTCCGCGGTGGAAGCAGGTTGCACCGCTCTGGAGCCATTCACGTTGTCTATATTTTCCATGGAATCCAGGCGGATGAAAAAGAGTGCTTCGGTATTGTTCGGACCAGAGCTGGCAAGAACGCTGTTTCCGTCTTCGTCTGAAAAGCGCACATCCACATCCACATTTCCCAATGTGATATGACTAAAGCCATTACTGATGCGCATATGCGCATCAAATGCCTGCCGCTCCAGCGTCATTCCCTGCTTAACGTCAAGCTTCACCTCTGCGCATATGGACTCGTCAGAGGCAAAAGAAGAGATTGGAAAAAGAAATGATAGATAAGAAAGAAGCAATGCCAGCAAACACGAAAACGCTGGCAGAAAGGGCGGTTTCAATATCCTTGTTCTTTTCATAATCTGACCTCGACTCTTATAAGCTTTTCGACAGGATTAACCGGATTTACGTGATGTTTTGTTTTCACGATCCACATTTCGTAGGTTGGGTTAAGATCGTTATTGTTGGGTTTCATTTCATTCAACCCAACCTACCGAGCTGGAAAAATTTATTTGTTTTCAGGTAGAGGAGGTGGCCCAAAGAACCATGGCATCTCTCTTGTAACTGGGCAAAGACCCCACGCTGTTTTCAAAATCGTTTCCTCTATCCTCCTTCTAAGAGGTTTTCTCATCCATTCCTGGCGTTGCCTTATTCTCCATTCCCATACAATATTAATTGGATTCAATTCCTTCAAAATCTTCCAAGGGGAGATTTCTTTTTTTGTAGGTTCATTGGCTTCTCTTGCACTTTTCATAGGTTCTGCTGGTTTTTCAATGATAAAGAATCCTGGTAACCCACCAAAAAAGGCCTTCAATATTCTTTCTAACGCTTTACCTTTTGGGCTTTCAGAAAATCCCTCCACTATCCTTCCATACTCTTTATACCATTCTGGCATCCATTCATACTCATGCAGATCTTTAGCCCACCAAGGCTTCTCTTCACACAATCCAAATGGATCAATCCTATTGATTGGATTATTTCTTACGTACACATGAGGATTCATGCCCTCCAAATGCCATAGCTTATCTACCTGTAAGAAACGTCCAATGACCGGATCATAATACCGGTTGCAGTTATAATACAAACCCGTCTCAGCATCATAATACTGCCCTGGAAAGCGCAGGTTGTTTTCGATATCCTCTACTGCAATCTGTATATTTCCAAAGGCGTCATAAAGCGCTTCCCAAACAACCCTCCCGCTCATTTCCACAATCTTCTGTGGCGTGCCTAAATGATCGTTCTGATACCAGTAATAAGCCCCTCCTACCTTCTGGAACAGCGTGTCTGTTGTCCACATAGAACCTGGTGTATAGCCATAGGTTTTGATTTCAGATCCACTTGCGTCATACTCGCCAATAAGACCTTCATCGGAGTAAAAGAAATAAGTCCTGATCCCGCCAACGTCCTTCCATAACCTCCGACCAAAGGGGTCGTAATAGTATTCCACAATGACAGAACCACCACCATCTTCCACCCGAACCAGGCGATCTTCAACGTTGTAAATGTAGTTGGAAACCTGCGCCCTGGTGGTCTTTCGAGTCATATTACCGTTATTGTCGTAAACGTAGGCGACATCACCATAACCAAGTAGTTCATTGTTGTCATTGTAGCCCCAAGCCCCTTCAACTCCAGCGGCAGTCAGCCGATTGCCGATTGCGTCATAGGTATATGCCTCGTCAGCAATCGTGGGATTAGTTGCTTCGATCAGGCGATACAACTCGTCATACTGGTAGGCGTAGTTCCCGTGCTCCGTGTTCTTGCTCGTGATATTCCCCACCGGCGAGTACTCGTAGTTGTAAGTCATTAGTGGATTCTGGCCCGGATCTTTCACAGCAATCGATTTTAGCTGCATGAGCGGATCGTACGTATACTCGGAAGTGGTTCCTCCAGGTAGAGTAATTTTATCGGGGCTGTTCCACTGGTAAGTATTGTAAGTAATCTGCCCCTGTCCCGGAATGGCAATGCTGTTTATACGGTTGTTGGCATCGTACAAATAATCATAGGTAATGTCATTTGGCCCGGTGAAAGAGTTCTTCAGGCCGTTTGCATAGTAGGTGTATGAATAGCTTAGAGTAAACGAATCATAGCCCACAGATTCACCGATTTTTCGCTGGAGATCGTCGTAGGTGTAAACTGCCGAGGTTGTGCCGTCGTTGTAAGAAACAAGATTCCCCAATTTATCGTAAGTAAACTCTACTGTTTTGACCGGGGTCGTGTGGCCCCCTGTGGCAAAATATCGCGCCCTGACCATACGGTTCAGCTCATCGTATTCATATAAAATCTTCTGCCCTTTGGCATCCAAAACCGCGGTCCGGTTCCCTGCGGCATCATATTCGTATGCAGTCTCTTCACCCATGGGGCTGATCATCTTGACCAGGCGGTTGTTCCTGTCATACTCGTACCGGGTGATTCCATTATTCGGATCCTTCAAAACAATCAGATTGCCTCGGTCATCATAGGTGCGCTCAGTGACGCCTCCAAGCGAATCCGTGATCTTAACCAAGCGGTTCAATGCATCATACTCGTACTGCGTCGTGTTCCCCTCGGCATCGGTTTCCGTAAGGAGATTCCCGGAGGCATCGTAGGTGTAGTTTCTTGTCTGGCTGGTATTCTCGTCGAGGATATCTATTTCCCTAATGACTCGTTGACGGTTGTCGTAATACAACTCGCGACAGTAGGTGGGATAACCAATACGCACGGGTTTGTAAGAAGATGCAGGTGTCTCCAGGCTCTCATCATAGGAGTAAAGAGTTTGATTGCCTGCTCCATCAGTGATTTTTATGAGTCGCCCTTCATTGTCGTACTCTAATGAAGTTTCTTTCCCTTCCTGATCGACGGTTCGACTGACCAGATTATCCGTATTGTACTCATTAACTCTATACTTCTCGTAAGGATCAATAGCCTTGATCAGGTTGTTGTGATCATCGTATTCGAACTCGAACCGTTTTAGGTAGGCGTTGATAATGGCAGTGCGGTTATTGGCCCCGTCGTATTCGTAGGCCGTGGAATTGTTCAGGGGATCCGTCTGGGAAGACAATCGCCCCATGTCATCGTACTCATACGTCCATGTGTGCCCGCGCGGGTCTTTCATTTCCAGCAGGTTACCCATGCTGTCGTAAGTTAGGAATTCTGTCGTATTTCCCTCTGCATCAGTGATGGACGCAAGATTGCCATTATCGTCATAGGTGAATGTCGTGGTTGCGCTCTCGGTATTGGCATCACCCTCAACGGTGGCCGTGAGTAGCTGGCCATACTCGTCATAGGTATAGGTTGACACCCGTTCACTTTCAGTACCGACGGCTTCAGTCTTCTTGATCAGATTTCCCTGATCGTCGTATTCGTACTCCGTGACATTCCCCCTGGGATCAGTCTCCCGAGTCGGTTGATTAAACGTGTGCTCGTATTCAAAGGAGACCGTGGAGCCGTCCGGGTAGAGAATCCCGGTCAGGTTGTCCCATTCATCGAATTCTTTCCGGGTGACATTCCCTTTTTCGTCGGTGATAATCAGGTCGCGGCCGTCTTCCAAAATCTTCTTGATGGTCCGTCCATTTACGACCACCAGTTTCGTTTTCCCGTCACGGTCATACCATATTTCCTTGATCATCCCGGATGAAGTCTTGATCTGGGCATAGGATTCTTGTTTGACGTCATCATAGTCATACTGGAAGAAATGACCATTGCCTTGCTGGTCTACCACCTGGGCTACATTGCCATAGTCGTCATAGGAGGCGATGGTCGGCCTGCCTGCGGCGTCAACGGTGCTGATGATCCTGCCATCGCTGTCGTACTCATAAGTGGTTTCATTGCCAAGGACATCTGTGACCTTGGTTAATCGTGCGTCTGTGTAGCTATACTCGACGCGATGATTATCATTGTCTTGCACCCCGGAAATCTGCCCGTCAGCATCATATCCAAACCATATGACCTGCCGGTCGTTCCTGTCATTAATGCCGAGAAGTTTTCCTCCCTCTCCTTCTTCGTATATGAGTTTTCCTGTAACACCTGTACGCGTCCCATAGGAAACCATTCTGCCTGTCAGGTCATATTCCTTCCAGTCTCCTGATTTATCTTCCCAACGGTATCCGGTTTCAAGCCCGGTTATTTCATATGTCCTGTGGACATACACATTATCGGTCAACATTTCATAAAGGATGCCGCCCTTATCAATCGATTCTATGTACTGCCCTAAAGGATCAAGGTTGAACTGTAAATTATTGCGGAGATGCTCCCAGTGCCATTCGTTTCCGTAGAATCGTCTCTGGACAATGATGTTTCCTCCAGGCGCCTTCACCGACAAATCAACCACTTCGTCATTAAATTCCCGCTGTGCGGTGTTTACTGTACATCCGACCTCATGGACACTATCTTCATACAAATCCTTATCTTTATCTTTAATAGACGGTCTTGCCTCAAATAAAACTTCCACGCTCCTAATAAATACATAGCAAATAAAACCCCCTGAAGGAGCTTGCTGAGAAGAACCGCCGAATTCTAGATATTCAGCAACCCTTTCATTCAACCACATTTCCAAAGGTGTATATTGATCTTCGTCAAATATTGTGATCTCGCCCCTCTCACATTTATAAGTAAAGGTAACCGTGCCACTCGCAGTTACTCTGTCACCAATCATACATACATAATCATATGTGACTCTTACGATTCTCAAATAGCATGGACTTTGACCTCCGCTGCCGCCGCCCTCTTCCGCCTGATCGAGAGACCTCAAAGCAGTTACCCGGTATGGAATAGTGATACTCTCTTTTGCCTCAAGGCTGTCCGGTATGCCTTCAAGGAATTCATATTCCAGATACTGGTCGTCCTGTGGGAGCTCAAACTGGATATTCTCCGCCCGGATCAGGCCGTAGTTCGTTAAGGTAAATTCACCATTAAAAACGTCCCCTGCTTTCATATCAGGCAGAGTGATCGACGCGGGTTCCGGGACCACGACAGCCGCAGGCACATCCGTCTCATAAGTGGCGTTCAGAACGATCTCATACTTGTCCTCAATTGTTGTTTCGACCACTTCCCACTCGACGGTTACAAGATCGTAGCCAAGAAAGACCTCTTCACTGACGGTAATGCCCGGCTTGATCCAGAACCTGCCGACATATTCTTGATGATTATCCGCGGTAATCCGGCATTTGTACCTGCCTGCCGGCAAATCGGAAAACAAGGCCTCGCCCATGCTGTCCGTTGTTTGCGTCTCTTCAATGGTCAGTACTTCTTCATTCTGGACCTTGATTTTCGCTCCAGCCAGCCCCTGGATGATCTCATTGTTGTGATCAACCGTGCCGGTATAAATATCAGCCACCTTGAACAGCACGCTTCCAATGCCGGACTGGGTCACAGAAACATAAAAACCGATGTCAGTAGTCGGGTAATTGGAGCTGGTCACGCGCAGATAAAACAAATACATACCCTCGGCAGTGCCGGCAGAGGTGGGGCTGAAACCGACAGGGACTTCTCGCGTCTCTCCAATGGAGATAACGCCTTGATCCGTATCTGCGTTCAAATGCATCCAGTCCGGCGCAGGCGTGCCGTCATCAGAGACAATGGCCAAAGAGACATCGTTCAGGTCAGCGACCCCCCTGTTTTCCAGGGTAATGGTCTCGGAAACCGTGTCATCAAAGGCAACGCCTGTTTCCACATGATCCGGTGAGAAATAGAGGGCTGGTTGGGCATCCGAAAAATGCGTGTTGACGATGACGGAACCCCATGAATCATTCCCGGTCTCATCGCTCTTCACCTTGAGAATAATCCTTCCTGTTTCTTCTGCGGTATTGTCCGCCCAAATGCTGAAGTCAAGGGAACCTGTCTCTTCAGGCCCGAGAGCGGTTACCGGCGACCCTATCGTCATATGCACGCCTTCCGGAAATGCGCCCGTAGGCTGGTCGAGTTCATCGTAAATCAGCCTAAGATTGGTCACTGTGGTCCCCTCACCGGCACCTACCCGAATGCTGATCTCTTTCTCGTAGTTTCTGGGAATGCTCAAATTAATGATCGCCGGGGTGATGCTTATCCGATTGATCACAAATTGCCCCTGCACGGGCCTGTCAAGGAGATTCGGGTGAACGGCCCGGACTTTGTAAAGGCCTGACTCTCCGGCCAAAGGTGTGAAGGTAAAAGAGAAAGATCCGTCAGCGCCTGTGAATACATCATAGGTGCGTTCAAACCCGTTGACGGAAATCACCAGGTCCAGCGGCACATCGGGCATGGGAGATCCTGTATCCCTTTCCACGGCCTGGCCGGTAATCACAATGTCCTCATCGCCATTGGAGCTTTCAGGCGTGATGGTCAGCACTTCGCCGTAATAGGCCGTGTCGATCAGGGAAATCTCGTGCCTCGTGCTAAGGCCACCCATTGAGACCTGATCCGGCCTTCCTAGATGGAAATAGATCTGAGCAATGTCTAGTTTGATAATGACTTCCTCAGGAGAAGACAGAGGTACGGGCAGTTCCAGAAATTGAGAAGTGAAAACGCTTCCAGCCGGAATCCTGGCAACAGTCTTGCCGTTTGCCAGGGTTACAATGCCTTCTCCAAGATTTTGCTTGAATGGCTCTGAAGAAAGGACATTGCCGTCCGCGTCCAACAGATAGAAGGTGATCTCGTCTGAGGGAGAGTGCCCCGAACCTGTAGCGGTCACGATTTCGATTTCTTCGTCACAGGTGTTTTCCAGCGTAAACTGAACTTTTCCTGCGCCGCCCCGCGTGAACTCCTCGTTCAGGATTTCAAGAGCCAGCATGCCATCGCCGACCTCGATTTCCGAAGTTCGAACGATTTCTACCTTCTCCCCTGTGTTTGGCGTGACCTCGATGGTTGTCGTGAGGGAAGCGAGATCCGGAAGGTCAGCGTAACCGCCCACGATAACAGGAATGAGGTTGGAGGTTAGAGGCTGTGGGCTGAAGGATTCGGATAGGTGGTCGCGGCCGTCCAGGCGCACCTTGAGACGCGCAGGACCCACTGCCGCAGACGACAGGTTCTCCACAACGTATTCCAGGCGGTTCATTATGCCGCGTTTGATTTCTTCACCTTCTGCGAGAGTGGCACGCAGTAACGGCAGGGTGATGGTGCGTCCCAGGCTCTCGTGATCGTAATTATCCACTGCGGTGACCGTATAGCGCCGTTCATCCTCTGCATAGCCGGTATCCGTATAAGATAGACCCGTCAGGAGATTCTGGTTCAGTTTCACCGTGCCTCCTTCGGGACCCAGATAGATATTGTACCCGGCAATACTGCCTCCTGGATGCGTCCAGGAGATGACAGGGGAAGCATTGTCTGTTTGAAGCACACTCAGAGCGGACACCGGCAACAGATCAAAATTGAGATAAAAAGAATTGGATGGCAGCGATTCATTGCCGGCATAGTCCACCGCAGTGACCACATACGAATGATCCGTGGGAGAAGGATGGGGATCGATCGCCATGGTCTCTGTGATACCAGTGACCACTGGAGTCAACCCCTCGACGGAGGTGATTTCCGGCAGGTTCGCCCGGTACAGCGAATACGTGACGGGCTCCGTATAAGGAGGAGCGTCCCACTCTGCGTTGATTCCCGAACTTAGCAGCTCCAGGGCAAGGTCCTGAGGAGCCCCGGGAGCGACAGAGTCCGAAGCAACTTCAACAGGGGCACTCATGCCGCTTATAGACTCTTGTTCATTTTCCTGACGTATACTGGCAATGGCGTACGTGTAGAGGCCGTCGGAAAGAGGCTCATCAAGAAATTCCAATATTGTTCCGAGTCGCTCGTAGGCTGTCAGCTCGCCTTCATCCGGAGCCTGCCGGTAAAGCTGGTACCCGACTGCGGCCTGTACTTCATTCCAGGTGAGCCTGATTTTCCCTTCCGGCAGCGATTGTCCGGTTAAACCCTCCGGAGGTGCAAGCGGGGGCAGATCGCCCTGGTAGACCTGGAAAAGGTTATTGCAGAGAATAGCAGTGCTCACATTGTCCAGATCGTCTATGCCTTGATAGACAAACTGTAATGTCTCCACCTCTGCTAGGCCTGCATCAGCGGGCAATAAGATTGTCCCCTGCCAAGCCTGAGCTTGCCCTGGTTCAGCGGTGACCTGGGTCAAGGGCTCTATGGAAATCTCACTGCGCCCCTCTGCGGAAAGGAGATAGGAAAGTTCAGGAGCCTCGCCCGCCTTTACCGCCTCATTGAGGCCAATGGTTACGGTCACGGAAACAGGATTGTCTTCATCGTTCCTGATGGGCTGCACGGGCTGAATGGTGATTGAACTTATTGAAGGCCCGTCCGTGTCGATCCGGATGGTGCCGCCGGCATCAATCTCTGTGCCGCGGTTTCCAATTAGATCCCGGCCTGAGAATACGGCATATGCCGTTCCCGTTGGTGTGGTGTCGGCAATTACAAAGAAACCGGAGTACGCCAGATCCGAGGTCCTGGTCAGGTCAACGGAGATCGGAATCCCTCCCTCGGGAGTAATGGTTAAGAAAGGTATGGCTTGAAGCGGCTCGCTCACCGTTAACAAGACGTTGACCAGACCCGGAGCCATTCTGCCGGTTGCCTCATCATATGGGCCTGTTGGCGTGTACTGGATGGAAACCGCCCTGGGCAATGTACTGTCAGACTGTGCAAAGGCTTCTTCTGATAATTCACTCTCATTATCTGCGGTATTTATTGTGGAGACGCGATAGTAGTAGGTGCCATCCGCAGGTGTGAGATCGTTGAATGAGGTCACGGTGATCAGGTTTGTATTAACCTTAGTGGCTGCACCAGGGGAGGCAAAACTGCTTGCTGCACGGTAGAGATCATAGCCTTTCGCCGAAGCCTCTAAGGGCCTTTGCCACGTCAGTTTGATCACACCGCCAGGTTTTGCCTGGGCAGTTACATTCGTTGGGCTCTGGGGGATGCTGGTATCAAGTGTGACCAGAACTTCTGCACTTCGAAGTCCGGTTCCTGCCCGGTTGCGGGCTGCTGCCTGGATGCGGTTTTCTCCCTCGGTCAAAGTCAAGGGAAGGCTAAAATTCCCGTTCGCATCGACCGCAGTCGGAACGCCCGTTTCTGCATTGATGTTGTAAAGAATAATCTCTGTGCCCTTCTCGGCATGTCCGGAGACCGTGATATCCGGCGTGTTTACAATCGTTCCACTGACAGGGTGTGTGATCGTAGGTGCAGAAGATGGAGGATTGAGAGCTACAATTAGAGTGTAGCTAACGGTTGTACTGTTCCCCAAAGTATCATAGGCAATGATGGTCAGAGTATGGCTCTCGTCTTCCAGAGAAACGATGTCTAAGAAACAGGAGTAATCGTTCGATCCATTGCTGTCTGTGTGATACAAAATGCCGTCCAGATAGAACTCCACTCGGCTCAGGCTCGCAGGGTCTGTGACATACAGGGTAAACGTCCCCGACTGGTTCAGCACGGCACCGTCTGCAAGAAGCGCATCATCCAGTTTGATATCCGAAATCTCCGGCCCCTGAGTATCCGGCACTGTAGTAGCAGATACCGTGCTGACTTCTTTTCGTTCCCCCCCATAAAGATCCACAGTCGTCACGGCAAAGTAATATGTCGCATTGTCCTTGAGTCCGGCAACTTTTGCCGAAGTTCCCGTAACATTCAGCCTCGGGGTCATTCCCTGGACATTTGAGAAACCCGTCTCGCTCACATAGATGGAATAATGCCTTACATATTGCGATGGCTGGACACCATCCCAACTAATATCAACATAAAAGCTGTGTGGAGTGACAGTGATGTTTGCAGGATTCGACAACAAAAAAACTGCCCTGACGAGCTTGATGCTGTCCAACATGGTCGTGGCCGGGCTAGTCGATCCTGTAAGGTCGCCTTCCCAGTGGTCAAACCGCCAGCCTTGGTCCGGCTGGGCCGTCAATTGTACCTGGGTGCCTTCGTCAAAAAGTGTTCCGGCAGGGTCAACGAGCACGTTGCCGCCACCCTGCACGTTCACGGTTAGCGTGTATTGTCTGATAAAGATCGCTGTGACGACCTTGTTGGCATTCAACATAATAGTGGCCGGGCTGGCTGATCCTGTGAGGTCGCCTTCCCAGTGGTCAAACCGCCAGCCTTGGTCCGGCTGGGCCGTCAATTGGACCTGCGTGCCTGCATGATAGATTCCTCCCGCAGGATCAAGCGTTACGCTGCCCCCGTCCTGCACATTAACGGTTAATGTGTATCGCATGTAGATCGGGAACGGGCCTGCAATAGCGACATTATCGCTCTCGTCGCTCTCGACCTGAGCATTGTATTCGTCTACTTTGATGATGATCCAGTACTCACCCTCAGTCACGCTTGGGATAGTAACCGTGCCGACGCGATCGTAGGACTCGCCCGCGTTAAGGGGTGCGGGACGGCTCAGGCACAGCAACTGAGTATCTTCACCTGCTTGGTCGTCGTTGGATAAATAGATGCAGTCTTGCCAGCTTGCAGTTGTCGGAAAGGGACCTGCGTTTGTCACCTCCCAGTGCGCCTCGATCTGTTGACCCGTTGAGGCGGTTTCCGGGATGCTGACGTTTCCAATGCTTAAATTAGGCGGGATTATGGTGATTGGGCCGCACACACTCGCATTATTGTCATTGCTCATCTCGAGGATGGAGTCTGTTGTATCTGTTGAGACAATAACCCAGTAGTCACCTATCACTGTTGCAGGCAACTGTATATTTTCATATCGATCGTAAGAGGTGTTGCTCTCCAAAGGCCCACTCCTTGAAAAGCTCGCAATTTCAATATCGTTGCCAAGCTGGTCGTCATATGAAAGGTAGGCTTTGTCTATCCATGAACCAAAGGCGTCGCGCCCGCCGATATTCTCCACAGTCCAGCTCACTTCGATCGTCTGCCCCATTCCTGTTGTCTCCTGGGCAGTACACGCGGTAAGCTCGAGATCTGGCTGGTAGATCACGATGGGGACATCATCGATGACAAAATTGTTCACCTCACCACCGAACTCGATCACGTTGTTTTCCGAGTCCGTTTTAACTACAATGTAGTGCGACCCCATGCGCTCTTCGGGCAACAGCACCTGCTCTGTCATGGAGTAGGTTTCTCCTGGTCCTAGCGATCCATCATATTCAAAAGTGGCCAGCTCAATGTCGTTACCAATCAGATGATCCTCAGACAAATAGATAGTGTCGCGCCATGGACCCTGAGCATACCCCAGCCCGTTGTTCTTCACGGTCCAGGTCACATTGACGGCTTCACCGGCTGGCGCACCCGTTGGCACCTGAATATCAGTGACAGTGAGATTGGGGATTTGGTAACCCTCAGGGTTGCCCTGTCCGAAGAAAGTCAGGCTCTCGTAAGTTCCCGTTTGCCCTGGTTCTAAAATGAACCGGTGTCCGATCGCGTACGTCCAATCCTCAGAAGAATCAAGGGTGTTGTCACCGTCAGGGTCGTAGTTGGAAATATCACTGTCCAAAGCCGTCCAGCCATTTGACTCTATGGCGTCTTTGAGCCCAGAATAAGGACGTATGTCAAAAGCGCAATTGATCGCGTCGAGGCTGAAGGCCAGTAGACCCACAAAGCTTGATGGATTCTCCGCCCCGCCGGGGTCGGAGTCTTCAAACTGGTAGACGCTAAGGGTACTGCAATCGCCGGGGATGACACCGGCTTTATCGGATGTATCTCCAAAAATGTCCGGATCGATATAACGGATTAGTTCGAATGAAATCTGATCTTCCGCCGGGTTATAAATGGTATACACTTGGTGCAGAACACTTCCTGTTCTTTCGCCAGTTTCAGGATCGTAGGTCTCCACCACCACTTGTTCGAGGTTGAATTCGAGGCCAATTGCGGAGAATGTGCTGATGGCGCTTTCCGTCGTTACGTCTAAAAAGGACCATGGGATTAAAGAGTCGTTAAGATTAATCAGAGATCCACCGCTACCAAGGTACAAAAAGGAATCATAGATAGAATCAGAACCATAAAAGGATTCCCCCACAGGATCGAAGAAACAATTGTGGTAACATCCTGTTGGGGTAAGATCTCCAGACGTACTGGTCCGGGATCCTGAGCCGACGTTGATGTCGCCATCATCTGGTCCCGTTGTCAGGTTAATTGTCGCCATTGGAACAATCTTATTGTCTTCCACGTCAATGGTATCACTTCCTGAAGTCCAGCCTTGCACTGACGCTGTAATGGTCACAGTCTGCGTACCATCAATTTCCGTATCCTCAATGATCGACAGATCAAACCTTGCTAATGTCTCACCCGCAGGAATCGTCACCGTCGCTGGCACGCTCACTTCAGTCGTGTCGTCTGAGTTCAACGCCACTATGACGTCGGTATCTACTGCCGCACTGACGCTGACCGTACCCTGGTCGGAAAGGAGACCGTCGCCTTCTGTTGCAATGGCAGGCACATCGACCGTCAAGGTGGCTGTTTCATCGTCATGCACATGGATCGTTGCCCTACTGGTGCCATTCCCTCTGCCAGAAGCAGCGATGGTAACTCTCTGAGTTCCATC
>Ga0114922_10002605_pt1 | contig 16877 bp, 11 predicted proteins | sample AartaG_FD_100975 | JGI IMG/M metagenome (GOLD analysis project Ga0114922, IMG submission 100975) | Deep subsurface microbial communities from Aarhus Bay to uncover new lineages of life (NeLLi) - Aarhus_00045 metaG | ecosystem: Environmental > Aquatic > Marine > Oceanic > Sediment | place...
GTCAATGGGTCTATGAGTCTATAAATCCCATAGACCCATAAACCTATAGACCCATAAACCTATAGACCCATAAACCTATTGACCTATGTACTTTGTAAGATTCGGTTGGCAAGGTATTACCATGGAACTCCCGGCTGATTGGGAGTTTGGTGGCCTCTCCGGAGACTATGATAGTGGTTATGTGCGTATGGACGATGAAAACATGCCGCGTATGGAGCTTAAATGGTCCAAATCGAAGGAGAAAAAGCCAGACCTACATAAAATCCTCGATGCTTACTTCAAGAGCATGAAGAAACGGCTGGGAGCCAGTGCCGATGGACTTAAGATAAAGCGCGGCACAAATCTGATTAAGGATGAGAAATTCTTTGAAAATAGGGATGTCTTGTTTTATAACTGGAAGTCCAATGTGCGCGCTAATGGTGTAATATGGTATTGTAAGGAGTGCAAACGTATAGTTGTTGTCCAGATAATGGGATATCTTAAAGAGAGTATACTATCTCCTACCCTCCAAATTCTGGAATCCATACGCGATCATCCCACAGGCCACACAAACCTTTGGAGTGCCTATCAGCTTACGGCGGAAGTACCACGCAGGTACCATCTGGAAAAGCGGAAACTCATGTCCGGTTATCTTATGCTTTCCTTTGCTGATGGTAGCCGCGTGTTGAATATCGAGCGTTATGGTCTGGCAGATGTGACATTAAGAGATGTAGACCTGGAGACGTGGTTTCGCGGGTATCATGCCAAGATGCTCCGCAAATATGGCTTTTCTTTCGAAGAGTTAGATAATAACTGTGATCACAGAATTGAGATGTCGGGTCAGGAGAAAAGATTGATAGATCATATACCTATCTCTCCCGTCTTCGCAATTGACAAGATCCTGCGCCGAAAACAGATCGCCGCTTATTTCTGGCACTGCAAGAAGTCCAACAGAATTTTCGTGATAATGGCTATATCCAAGAGAGGAACCAGCGAATTAGTCTCCGAAGTTGCATCCAGTATCCAGTGCCATGAGGAAGGTGAAACTGATCTGCTGGTTAATGAGACAGTTAGCCATACACTAATAGACTAATAGACCAATAGACCAACACCATGATAAATTCCGTACGTAATTTCCTTATTAGAAGGAAGATGAAAAAGGGCGGCTTGCAATTCACCAAAACCGATGTGCTCAAAGCTCGCCCTGTCAGAAACAGCCTTATAAAATGGGATAAGGATGAGAATGGGACTATCTCCCTTGTTGTCCCGCAAAAAAGCACGGTATGGATTAGAATTGTGTCGTCGGTTTTCATGCTTCCCAAGTCCAGAGTGGTGGCTCTGGATGAGGTGGGATCGCTTGTGTGGATAATGTGCGATGGTAATAATTCCATAGACAGTATAGTGAAAGCGTTGTGCAATAGATATAAGCTGACACATAAGGAAGCGGAGACATCCCTGCTGGCATACTTCCGCAAGCTGGGTAAAAGGGGAATGATCGCGTTCGCGATGCCCAAGAAAGCCTCACAGGAAACCAAAGAGGAGCTAAAGGTAATAGCAGATCAACAATAAGAACCGTAATTCGTGATCCGTAATCAGTAAATACGGATCACCGATTACGGATCACGAATCACGGATCACGAAATAGAGCGGGGTGAGTAGTTAATGCCAGAGGAAAATGAAAAGCAAAGAATTGTCGGAACTGCGCAGGAAAACACTGTCAGGGTTAGAAATGTCATCAAAAGATATGAAATGGGAACCATAATTGTTGAGGCGCTCAGAGGGATCAATATGGAAGTCAAGCGCGGCGAGTATATCTCCATAATGGGTCCTTCAGGGTCAGGTAAAAGCACGTTGTTCAACATGATCGGCGGCCTGGACAAGCCTACTGATGGAAGAGTTTATATTGATGAGGTGGACATCGCTCAACTGGACGCTTATGAATTAGCCTGGCTCAGGTGCCGTAAGATAGGTTATATTTTTCAATCATTTAACCTCATTTCTGTTATGACCGCGCTGGAAAATGTGACTTTGCCCATGATCTTCGCGGGAGTTACCTCAGAAGAGGGAATCGAAAAGGCTGTGCAATTGCTGACTATGGTGGGTCTGGGAGACAGGATTCAGCACAAGCCTCTGGAGCTTTCCGGCGGTCAGCAGCAGCGCGTGGCTATAGCCAGAGCACTTGCCAATGATCCTGCCATCGTACTCGCAGATGAACCTACCGGCAACTTAGACCTCAATACTGGCAGAGAGATAATTAACTTGCTCAAGCGGCTGAATGAAGAAAACGGGGTCACCATAATCTCGGCCACTCACGACTTGAAAATGCTTGACGTTTCAGACCGCATATTCTGGATAAGGGACGGGCAGATAGAAAAGGTCGGCGCACGCGATGAGATAGAACTGGAAGTAGGAATGCTCGAAGGAGAAGAAGCATAACCTTCGATTCGAGACGCTGCATTCGAGACACAAGGCATTCTGCTCTTGTGTCTTTTTTTCTGTCCGGATGGGAGGTAAAAGATGAAACGCTACACTCTAGCTATTGCTTTCTTGCTGTCAATGTTGACTGTTAAGACAGGACTGGCTCTGGAGATAATCAAAGGGCCTTATCTCCAGGACGTTATGCAGACAGAGATCACAATCATGTGGGAAACCAGCAAATCAGCTTCAGCCCAGGTTCAGTATGGCAATCAGGAAGACCTTCTCGATCAAACCAAGATCGACGGAAACCAAACCAAAATCCATGAGGTGAGAATACAGGGGCTAATGCCCGAAACGTACTACAGCTATAAGGCTATATCCGAAGCGGAAGGCGAGGAGATGGTCGAGAGCGAGGTCTACACATTTCGGACAGCACCCTATCGCACCACTCCTTTCAGGTTTGCAGTGTGGGGCGACAATCGTACAGATTACATAACCTGCGAGAAAGTAGCCCAGCTCATAGCCTCTCAGGACCCTGACATCGTCATAAATGTCGGAGATGTGGTCACCACCGGAGGCGTCTACGCGCAGTGGGGCACAGAATATTTCATACCCATCAGGCATTTTGCCGGCTCGGTGCCCTCTTATGTGGCCATAGGCAACCATGAACGGCAGGCTCACTGGTTTGACGATCTGGTCTCGCAGCCGGGAAATGAGCACTGGTTCGCATTCAGCTATGGCAACTCCCGGTTTATCATACTCGACACTAACCGTTCATACTATTCGGGCAGCGAACAGTATAACTGGCTGGTTGAGGAGCTGGACTCAGACGATTTTAGAAGATCTGAATTCAGATTTGCCTTCTTCCATCATCCTCCCTATTCCGAGCAGTGGGATAGTCCCGGGTATACCGGTGAAGCCGGCGTAAGGGCTTTTCTGGTGCCTCTCCTCGAAGAATACGGCATGGACATTGTCTTCGCCGGACACACTCACGATTACGAGCGAGGCAAAAGGATTCTGGAGAACGGACATGAGATATACTACATAATCACCGGCGGCGGAGGCTCTGCTCTTGACAGGGTTGAGACCAGGGACTGGGATGTCATCCAGATTCATGAGTCAGCCTATCACTGTGTTGTAGTTGACGTTAGAGGCGCCGTGCTGGACTTTGAATCGGTAGGCCTGGATGGAGGGGTCATAGATTCTTTCCGCAAAGTAAGCCCAAGGGGAGCGACAGTCACAGTTAATCCCGCGGGGAAATTTACCGCGACGTGGGCAGGTATCAAGGCCAGATAGGATCCCAATAATGATAGCAGGAAAGTGAAGAGGAAAGAGAAAATTTTTGTTGACCTACAAAAAGAAGTATGTTAATATTTAGTTAAGAGTGTCGAAAGTGGCAACGGAAAATTGCTATAAACCTGAATTTCGAAGGTAATTTGCAGATCGCCATAATGGATCTTGGGGAGATAGTCTAATGTATAGCGGAAGTAGAAATAAAGCTGCTACGGGTCAGTCTTTTGTCATATCACTGATCCTCCACGGGGCGATTCTGCTTGTCTTGGGAGCATATATCGCCTATTCGCAAAGCCCTCCTGTGAAGGAATGGGTTGCCAGTACGTTCCTGAAGGCTCAGAAGGATATAAAGCCTAAAGAACGTCAGGAGGAAATCAAACCTGTAATCAGACCTACCATACCAACGGAACAGCCTGTACCTATAGAGGATGTGCAGGTTGTGCCTCGTGTAACCACTGCTGCGGTTGTGAGAGCGCCCAGGGTTACTACCTCTACCGTTCTGGAATTCAACGCTGTTCCTGTCAGGCACGATGTGCAGATAAATCCCAATGTGCCAAAGGTGAAGGTGATGCCGGATGTTGTTACTTATGCTAACATTCCCACAACGGCGTCGCCTGAAGGGATAAGTTTCTCTGCACCAGTGGCAGCGCCATCGGCTCCTACAATTGGTAGAGGTATAGTGGGAACGCAGGTCAGGGTTGCGAGGGGGCCTATGAAGCCTAAAGGCCTTTCCATGATCAAGAATATACAAGTGGCGGATACAGGTCTGGCTGATGTGGCAAAGGCTATAACCCTCGGTAAAGCGGCAGTGGCGCCGTTGCCCAGAGGTGAGCCAGGTGGCCGCGTTATCGGTCGTGGTAAGGATATTCAGGGAGTTTTCAGACTGGTGAGAATACACCATGATCTGGCCGACTGGTGGGCAGACCAATCTTCACTGCTCGCGGTTACAGACTGGCTGAATTCTCAGACGAAGATCAAGACTGATATGAATGTGGAAGGCGGAGCCATCAGACTGACGGATCCTAAGCTGGGCAAAGCTCCGCTGGTATTCTTCACAGGTCACTGCGCCAGTGAAGTGAGAAGCAGAAATCTGGGACGTGGAGCACCTCTCAAAAGCAGGTTGACAGAGCAGGAGAAAGACGGTATGAGGAAATACCTCATAGAGGATGGCGGATTCATGTTCTTCGACGACTGCGGAGTCAATGCTCCTTCGCAGGAATTTCTGAGGCTGACCATGGCACAACTGCGCTACGCACTGCCAGAGTATAGTATGGACAGAATACCCAACGATCATGACATATACAATAACTATTACGACATGGGCGGACCGCCTGTGGGATTTGACATATTCTGGTGGGGAACGCATCCACCCAAGCGCAACTTCCTGGAAGGTATAACAGTAGGAGATCATCTGGGTGTTATCGTGTGCAGAAGGGATTACATGTGCGCTATGGAGAGTGTCAGCCTTCCCACCAGAGCTGTGCACTATTCTCCTGGTGTGTATAGATTCACCACAAATGTCGTGGTATACTCCCTGACTCACGGTGGAGTAAGCGATTATTCCCACTATGTGCCAGAAGATACTGTTGCTGATCAGATCTCCATTGAGGCACCTACCCTTGTTCCGTCGCTCGAGTAATATCAAGGGAAGATAATCTAAATGTTTAAATACAGCTCCTCCGGCTTTGCTCGTGAGGGGCTGTATTCATATTTGGTAAGGAGAATACTAATGTCGAGAAGGCAAGGAAGAATAAAACTGGGGATTTATCTGCTCGCGGTCACAGCGATTCTCACGATTGCACTCGCTGTAAACACTTATGCCCAATACAATGGTGAGTGCTGGGCGGCGCATTATACTGGTGTCCTGAAAATAGGCAGTGCCGGTCAGCCGATGCAACTTACGGGATTTAGTGAACCTCTTTCGCTATCTGTAAATCCGTCAGATGGAAGCTGCTGGGTTGCTGATACGGGCATGATAAGGGTGAAGAAACTTTCCGCCACCGGCCAGGAAATCTTTGTACTTAATGGAACCAGCGACCCACCAGTTTTCACAAGCGAGCCCGCATCTGTGGCTGTGGATACCAGGGATGGATCGTGCTGGGTGGGTGTGATCGATACAGTATACAAATTCTCGTCCGATGGCAAGCAGTTGCTCAAAAAGGCAGGATTCAATGAACCAATTGTAGCTGTGAATACAAACGGCGAGTGCTGGGTGGCCGATTCCAGCAATGCGCGAATATTGAGACTTTCACCTGCCGGCGAGCAGCTTCAGGTGTTGACTATACAGGATGTTACTCAGCCCAAGTCCATATCTATCAACCCTGTTGATAATTCCTGCTGGGTTCTGGACCCATTCACCCATAAAGTGGTGAAGCTCTCATCCGATGGAAAAATTCTACTGGAGACTGCTGCAGCTACACCCGGTAGCGCTATAATGTCAACTTGCTTATCCGCTGCGTCGGACGGTGGTTGCTGGGTAGGCGTTATGATCGATATGATGAACGACCAGGTGGTGAAGCTTTCCGCTGATGGCAAAGAGGTACTGAGGGCTGGTGGATTCGGTATGCCGTCAGGCCTGGCTGCCGATCCTCAGGATGGCGGTTGCTGGGTAGCTGATTCCAACGGCGGCCGGATTGTAAAACTCTCCTCCGGTGGTCAGGAAATCGTGAATATTGGAGGCATCAGCCAGCCGAAAGCAGTAGCAGTGGCGCGCCTGGTAAAATAAGCCCTGAAAGTGCATGGTGCGTCATACATCTCAATGTATACACCCCGTTCTCTTTGCAGGAGTGCCCGATATGGGGCACTCCTGCCTCGCTCAGGAAGATTTGCGTCCCTCAAGAATTACAGAGCCTTTTCCAGAATAATACATCTTGACAATGTTGAATCAGCAATTCGGCCATTCAATGCTGGGAACCAGGATAGAATCCTGGGCTACAGGAAATAGAGCTATGTTCACCCACAATAATGACAATGAGTCTTGAATTGCAGGCAGGGATGCCTGCGCTCCCAACGGCCATCCGGCATACGAATTGCATATCTGTAAAAGCAGTTTTCTCAATTTGTCATAATATCAGGAGGAAAAAATGCACAGAGTAATGATAGCAATATCTGTAATCTTGCTCTTGAGCGGCTGCGGTCTTAAATCAATTCTCCGTCGTGAGCCTCCGCCTGTAGAATCGGATGTCGTTCGGGAAGCGGATTGGGAAGTAGATTTTAAGGACGTGTACTTCATCAATGCAGACGAAGGCTGGATCGTGGGTGACGGTGGGACGATCATCCATACTGTCGATGGCGGGAAGAAGTGGGAATCCCAGAACAGTGGCACTGACGTTAATCTGAACAGGATTCAGTTTACCGATGGGGAAAATGCCTGGATAGTGGGTGATGAAGGGATTCTTCTTCATACAATAGACGGGGGCAGAAACTGGAGAATGCAGAAGCTTACCGATGCGAGTCTGGTGGGCCTGCACTTTGTGGACAGGTATCGCGGATGGGTTACCGGAGAAGGCGGCGCCCTCTATTATACCGTCGATGGCGGCAAAACGTGGAAGTTTCAGTCGTCCGGGCTGGGCGAGGCTATGCATAACGTGTATTTCCTGAACCTACGTGAGGGTTGGATTCTGGCCGAATTCGGTTTGACTTTGCATACCGCTGACGGTGGAAAGAATTGGGAGATGGAGCGTATCGACACAGTTCACAGCCTGCTGGATATGCAATTCGCCAGCGATGGTCTCACCGGCTGGGCTGTGGGGACAGGTGCTACCATTTATGCCACTAGCGACGGCGGCAAAAACTGGACATCACGCGATGGGGAGATCCCGGATGAGCATTATGCTGTTCGCCGTCTGCATTTCGCCGATGCGAAAAATGGCTGGGCTGTAGCCCAGGATGGGACTGTTACCCACACATCCGATGGCGGCAAAACCTGGAAGTTGCAGCGGACAGGTACTCATAATGATCTGCTTTCAGTTTATTCCCTTGACTCGAGAGACGTCTGGGTAGTAGGGTCGAATGGCACAATGCTTCATTCAACAGACGGTGGCATAAACTGGAATATTAAGGCCGAAACCACCAGCGAGCCGCTGGCAGGTGTGGATGTCTCTCCGGAAGGGCGTGGATGGGCTGTGGGGCATAGAGGAGCTATTTTCCGCACCCGGGACTCAGGAAAGACGTGGGAGCGGCAGGAAAGTGATACAGTCGCTGGGCTGAATAAGATTTTTGCGTTAGACGGCGAGGAAGCTTGGGCTATTGGTGACGCAGGTAATATTCTGCACACCAAAGACGGAGAGAAGTGGAGCGTGCAGAAGAGAAATGACTGGCTTGGCCTGCACGATGTTCAGTTCCTTAACAAAAATCGCGGCTGGGCGGTAGGAGATATGGGCGGCGTCTTCTATACCTACGACGGAGGTGAATACTGGATAGAACAGCGGGGACTTATATTCGAGTCGCTCCGCGCTTTGTGTTTTGTGTCCCCAAAGGAAGGTTGGATTGTGGGGTGGCCCGGGAAAATCCTCCACACAGACGATGGCGGCATGACCTGGAAGCCCCAGGATGGCGATACCTATAATGAGCTGTATTCTGTCTACTTCATTGATAACCAAAAAGGGTGGATCGCAGGACAGTATGGATTAATACTTCATACGGAGGATGGCGGCAAAACCTGGAAAGAGCAGAACAGCGGAACAGAAGCCAATATGTATAAGATATACTTTGCCAGTCCGATGGTGGGCATAGCCGTGGGTGATCAGGGGACACTTATAATTACTGAGAACGGCGGCAGAACGTGGAAACGCTATGATAGCGGAACGAAAGAACGCCTGAAGGATATAAGCGTGGGGCAGGATAAGCTCATAGCCGTTGGTGATGGCGGCGTGGCAGTGGAATACAAAATCCCCATGATCACTCAGTATGCACAGCGAAAACTTGTGATTGAAGAACCGGAGACGTCGCCGTTCGAGCCTGAGATCACCTGGAAAGCTATACGGACGCCCAGCAAAGCGCGGCTTCGGCACGTATATTTTGTGAATGCTTCCGAAGGCTGGATTACAGGCGATAAAGGGACGATCCTTCACACTGTTGACGGCGGCGATACATGGGAAGAGCAGACCTGCCCTGTGGATATATCGCTGGTTGGTATTCGGTTCGTCTCGCCGAAATTGGGATGGATCATGACTGAGAATGCAACTGTCCTGTATACCAGCGATGGCGGAGAGACATGGCACATTCAGAACCCGGATTCGAGACCTATGATGACCATTTATGACTCAGACCTGAAGCCTGTGAAGGTTAGTTACGAGTTGAGAGCTACACACTTCCCGTTTTCCAGTGAAGGCTGGGCAGTGGGGAAAGCTGGCGCAGTTCTCCACAACGTTGATGGCGGCCCTGTATGGACGGCCCAGAACAGCGAGAGCGGGGCAATTTTCAATGATATCTACTTCACGGACGATAATCACGGCTGGGCTGTTGGCACGTGGGGAACTCTTGTATTCACAAATGACGGTGGAGCTACGTGGCTGTCTCAGGCAAGCAACACCGGGTATGATCTGGAAGGCGTGCACTTTGTGAACGCCAGCGCGGGCTGGATCGCTGGCAAGTTTGGCATTATCCTTCACACGACTAACAGCGGAGCAGATTGGCTGTCACAGGATAGCGGCGTGAATGAGAGTCTGTATTCTGTGCATTTCCTGGATACTGATAAAGGCTGGATTGTGGGACAGAACGGTACAGTCCTCCATACAAAGGATGGAGGTGTGACCTGGGAGCGCGAAGGTTCGGGGACGGACAGAGACCTGCATGATGTAGTATATGTAGAGGATAACGGTCTGATAGCAACAGGAGCAGAAGGTATGGTGATCAGGAAGGCGATTGATGAAATGCATCTATGAACTCAGATTCTACGGTGTCGTATCAAACAGGAGGTATAGTGATGGATATTTCGAGAGCTTCTGCGTGCACTTATGACTTGAGAAAAAAGGACGTGGAGTATGCGCTGCACGTCATAGCTGGTTCAGGATTTAAAAAGGTAGACCTCTGGGGCGGGATGCCGCACTTTTCTATTGATGAATCGGAATATAGTATAGATAAGCTTATGGAGATCGCTAACAGCTACGGGCTTCAGATCGCAAATATAGGCACTTACTGCGGCCGCAAATTCTCCAGCGATTCCAGGGAGGAGATCCAGCGGGAGCTTCAAGACACTAAGAGAACTATTGACATTGCGAATAGACTGGGAGCGCGCTCTATACGAGTTGTCCCCGGAAGCGGTGAACGGGAAGTTCTGGACAAGATTGTCCCATATTTCAGAGAGGCCGCGGAATACGCGGAATTAAAAGGTGTGTATATGGGCTTCGAGAACCATGGCGGCGGCATTTCCGGTGACCCGGACGCATGCGCGGAATTGTCGGGAAAAGTCGGCTCAAAGCATTTCGGCGTGCTTTATGAGCCCTGTAACCTCATGCACGGCGGCGTGGACTATAAAGAGGCACTCGCCAGGTTCCATCAATACGTTACCCATGTGCATTTGAAAGATGGGGCTGAGGAGGATGGCAAGTTCCGATCTACCATGCTGGGCGACGGCGTGATAGATGCAAAGTGGGTTGTAGAGAACCTGAACAAGGCTGGATATAATGGGGATTTCGCTCTGGAGTATGAGGTCTCACATATAGAGCCTGTTGAAACTGGTCTAAGAAAATGGTTTGATTACTATAAGTCTCTGCAATAGTCCAATTTGGGACTAGAGTTCCATTTTGTGACTATGGTTTCTATTTAACTGTCAGTTTTTTGTCAGCGCCTCGGCTCTGGCGTGGGCTACCCGGCAAAAGTAGTCCACAGGTACATCCATCTCCCCAGTTTCCAGGTAGGCATGGGCGGCGCACCACAGACAGAGGTTTATAATGGGACAAACCCGGCACTTTTCCAGAAACTCTCTTCTATTTGACCGCATATCCAGCACCCGGGGGATGAAGTTACTCCAGGCATCGGCGAGGCTTCCTTTTCTCAGATCATAGATGCAATCGGGATGCCAGAGAGAAGAACACAGGCGGAAGATCCCGTTATAACTCACAGTAAAACTGTTCTTTCCCGCACCACAGTGAAAAAGGTGATTGCATTTAATATGGGAGAAATCCGGGACGATGAATACGTCGCATTCTTTGTCCATAGCCTGGGAACGCTCTGGATCCGATCGCTCCAGAGCCACTAATTCTGCTGGCGAAAGCCTTTCAGACTTTATCTCCTCATTTCTCACTGGATCACCATCAAACCTCAGGTGAAGTAATGGGTCAAATCGGAAATAGTCTTTGGTTCTTTCCCGGCAGAACCGGGTGATCTCTTGTATTTCATGATAGTTGGAGCGCAACGCCATAGCTTTAAGGCGAACTCTGATCCCACCCTCAAGAAGGAGATTAAGGCCCCGCATGAAGGCGTTGAATGAACCGCGCTTTCGCGTTACTCTCTCGTAGGTCTCCTCAGTTACTCCATAGACCGACACTTCTACATCCCTGGGAGGGTATTTCTTGAAGAGTCTGATATGCTCTTCTGTAATAGGTATAGCGTTGGTGAAAACCCGTGTAAGAATTCCCTTTCTCTTGAGATAGAGATAAATGTCGAAAAAGTCCTCTCTCAGAAGAGGTTCACCACCGGTGAGCAGACACCAGACAGCGCCCATAGAAGCCGCCTCATCAACTATGCCTTTTATCTCCTCAAAAGAGAGTTCCTCCTGTTTTGCCGACTTGTCTCCAGCCGGAAGGTTGATATAGCAATGCCGGCAGTCGTTATTGCACCGGGCAGTGATCTCCAGGGTGAAAGACATAACCGACCTTTTGCCTTTCATCTTTCTCCAGAGGGAGAACTCGGGAAAATGAACAGAAGAAACAACGGATTCGCTCACGTTGCTATCCTCCTATAATAAGCTGAAAGAGTATCTACACCGAAGGCGGAAATGACCAAACATCCCGGTCGCCTCTAAGATGCGGCTATCGACAACAGGAGTATTAAAGGGAGAATCTGATCCCATCAAAAAGCAAAAAAGCTCATATAGAAAGCTAGAAAAAGGAACGCTAAGACATCCTCAAATCTGTTGAGATAGGACTCAGCAAAACCAATTTTACTAACTTACTATATGAGCTAGTGAAACATAAGTCTATCAAATAAGTAGATATGCCCGAACAGTCGTACAACTAGTAAACTATCGGTTGAACCGACGGGCTTTACTGCCCGTCTGTGATCAGGTATCTATTACCTGTTTGTGAAACAATACTAAACCAATATAAAGAGTCGATGGATCCACCTTTTCCAACAGCTATATCTTAAAAGACGTGCCAAAAGAACACCATCCACATGTAAGAAACTTAACAAAGTGGTAAGTTATTCCTTGACAAATCCTTAGCTGCCGGCTACCTCTGAACAGACGGCGCAGTTCGCCAGGTTCTGGATGCAATCGACATCTTCTATTGCTGGACCACCAGGTTGACCTGCATCCTTGCAGGGGCCAAGAACGAATTCTTCCGGCCTTCCTCTTACAAGGACAACTAACTTTGGTTTCTGCCAGGTTTTCCTCATTTTACACCCCTTCCTTAGAACGTTGTCAAGCATATCTACTTATTGAATAGACTTACACCTTAACCAAAGACTCCACATTGAAGCCAATACAGGAGCAAATAACTCCGATTGATACAAAATCCGAGAGTAATTTTAAACTACTTGCTTTCCACTCTCCTTAATATTATACACAAATATCAAGCTTATGTCAAGATATTTTTCACTTTACAGACTTATGAGGCGTTGTTTTCAACGCTTCTTGCCGCCAGAATATTACGTGATCGGGCAAGACTCCATCCCAATTATCTGTCCGTACCTCCTAACACGTTCGGCAGCTTGATACTCATTATACTATAAAGCATACAATCTCTATAATATCGGTAATTAGACTAGAAAGCTTTAACAAAGACCACATCTTTCTGAAAACTTGCTAGGTCATAAGGCAAAATTCGAGTTTATCACAGACGTCTCAGAAGGTCTATCACCTGGCCGCTTTTGTCAAACTGAACGATGTAGAAGTTAAGTTCACGAACCATCTTCTCCATAAGAGCTAGCATCTTGCCCCACCACTCAGTGGTCATCAAAGGTCTCACCAGGCATGCAGATAGCCTTTTCGTTATTTCTCTGCTATCTTCAAGGGGTATAATAAGGTTATCCCGGGCCTGTTCCAGAAACAGAACATCTCTCAATGGAGCCGAATTTGCCGATACATCAGGCACATCTCCGTGACTCCAGGTGCCGTGGATCCGGAACCCCTCCGGCCATCGTCGCACTATAACCCTATCGTCGCACAGAATCTCGGCTTCCCCCTTAAGCATTGTTACTATGCTTGATTTACCGGCCTCGGCGCGTCCTACGAAGAGAAGTCCTTTGTTTTCAAGGATCACGCCGCCGGAATGCATATAACAGCCTTCCCGGTCAGCTAGTAACTGAGTTAAGAGGATCTGATCGGTGGGTAAAAGGGTGAGCGCACCTATATTACCTTTTTGGTAGTTCAAGTCATCTGGGCAATATATCTCCGAACTGGTGTAGTCAAGGTTAAATGTGCCTATCCTATGGATAGGCTTGTCTTCCCGGCCAGGCAAAATGCCTACATATAGCCAGGAATTTCCCCGTTTGTAGATAGCCCAGGGGGGCCGTCGGTAGACCTCTTTTCCCAAATCCCGACCATCAAGATCAGGGAGAAAAAAGTGATGCCGGATAGTGACGACATCCTCTCCAGGGCTGTCTACCCGGAAAGGTCTGAACTTGGAGTTGAAGGTAGCATCGGTTATGGGTAGATCGGAGTCCACCTGAATTGTGATACCGGCAATCTTATGGTAACGCCGGTGTTTCTGTTTCCATTCTTCCTTGAACTCTATCTTCTCCCTGGCCACGTTGCATAGATACTCTACCTTGGCAGAGAACCGTCTGTGTTCCAAGTAGCCATAGACTGGACACCATCGGCAGTCCTTCCGCAACTCACAGGAGCCACAGTTCTCCAGATACTCTTTCCCACCTCTGACCTTATCTGCCAGGGAGGGTATGAACTGCTCCCAGCACTCCTTAAAGGTCCCTCTTCTAAGGTCATAGCGTAGACCTGGATCCTTGATAAAGGAACAGAAGGTCATCTGGCCGTAAGGGTCTATGTGAAATTCGGACCTGGAGGCTATGCAGGATGCGAAGAGGCGATCATCTCCCTCTATATGGCGATAATCATGGCTGTCTTCTTCTTCCATCCTCTTCGCGTGCCTCTCTTCATAGCCCAAGTCCGGCTTGTCAATTTCTATCACATCCTTTGGCTTAAGCCGCTGGCTTGCTATCTCCTTGTTCCTCTCTGGATCTCCGCAAGCCGAGAGGTACAACCAGGCTGCCCCAGTCCTCCAGCTCCGACTCAGGGATTGTGCAAGACGAACCATATCATCAAACTGATGATAGTTATCTTTCATAGGGACGACCTGAACGGTGAATCCCGCGCCGGCCTCCTTTAGATAGGTGAGGCCGCGCATGGCAGCATCAAATGAACCCGGATTCCGGGTGATATGGTCCTGCACCTCAGCATTAGCGCCATAAAGAGCGATTAACTTCCGCCCTTTTCTTCTCATGAGTCTGGCGATCTCAGGCGTAATCAACGCTCCGTTGGTGTTTAGTGAGTAGGAGACAGAATTTCTGATAATATAGTCAAAGATCTCTACAAAATCGGACCTCACCATAGGTTCCCCACCGAAGATGTTCCAATGACGGCAGCCCATTTTCCTGGCATCATCTACTATGCCGGTGATTTCATCTAGAGAAAGCTCCTTCTGCTTTTCCTGAGCAGTCGATGGTACTCTTAGCCAACAGTGGCGGCAGTTGTTACTGCAGCGATAGGTAATATCGAGCATCCCCGAAAGGGGCAAGCGAGGAATATCAGTTAGTCTTTTTCGCTCCACGTATTCTGACATAACAGACCCCACTATCTTTTTAGTTTATCTCCTCAGATCTGGAAAACCACAAAGTATCAACCGCATATGCAACATGCTATCAGCACTGAACAGGCCAGAATATACCATAAATTTCGCCTTCGTGTCAAGGTAAAAGGCGATACAGCGGATGGGTCTCGCATCATCTCTACTGACCACGGATCACGAATTATACGGTTTGTAGTTCCAAATGAGGCGGTTCCAAAATCCCCCCGGCCCCCTTTACAAGGGGGAGAAATGAGCTTCGCCCCATCGGTCCAGATTACCGAAAATAGTCTCATCTGAAACTGCAATTCGTATTACAACTCGACGTGAGTTACGTTCTCCCATATCCAATCCGACCGGCAAAACTGATACTGACATAGATACCGAAAGAGCAGAGCAGAGATAGTTCCCTCGCCTTTCCGGCAAAGAACGCATTTCATATTGAACAGGGAAATCCTCGTAAGCTGGAGGCGCATCTGTGATAGGAAAATAGCGATTTTTAGCTTGACTAAATCATGATTTAGTGATAGACTTTCATCTAATTTGGGCAATTTGTCAGGTTATCAAGAGTGATGACAGCTAATGGACAGTCATTGATGTTATCAAGCTCCAGGAAAGTTCTCTTAAGTGGTAAGGACGATCTGAGAAGGTAAAGGATTCGACAAGTAAGGCAATTTATAGGAGAGCAATATGAAGATAGCATTCAGAATCGCGTTGGTATACCTGGGTATACTGGTGATAGTGGGATTCGCTCAAGGCAAAACTATATATGTTGACGATGATGCTGCGCCAGGTGGAAACGGTAGCTCGACTTATCCCTTTCAGCGCATACAGGATGGGATAAACGCGGCGAATGAGGAAACGAGTGACGTTGTGCAGGTCGCAAATGGTTTATACAAGGGAGTTGGCAACGTCAATCTGGACTTTGGGGGTAAAGCTATTACCGTCAAATCGGAGAATGGCGCCCAGAATTGCATAATTGATTGTGAAAACGTAGATCCCACACATGGTTTCATCTTCCAGAGTCAAGAAGGCCCGGATTCCGTTGTGGATGGTTTCACCATTCGGAATGCCAGAACTACAGAGGATTGGCCTCTTGGCTGCGGCGGTGGATTTGTCTGCTCGGATCATTCCTCCCCGACGATAATCAACAACATTATCACAGATAACTGGGTTCGATACTCCGGTGGCGGGATTTATTGCACTTATGCCAGCCACGCTGTAATAATGAATAATAGAATTACAGGAAATTCGGGTCAAGTCGGTGGGGGGATTCGCTGCGGCGCTTCCTCTCCGACAATAACGGGCAACCTTATTTCAGGAAACTATTCCACCGAATGTGGCGCGGGGATTGCCTGCACCCATCGCTCCTATCCTATAATAACCGACAACGTTATCACGAATAACTCTGCTAACGAGGAAGCCGGTGGGATCTTTTGCCACATAGCATCGCCGATTATAAAGAATAATTTGATCGCAGGTAATTCGGCTAATTGGAATGGCGGTGGGATCTTTCTCCAGTACGAGTCCTCCCCGGATATTATAAACAATACTATCATACAAAATTCGGCTGGCTGGGACGGCGGCGCGTTCTATTGCCATAATGACTCACATCCGGTGGTAGTCAATACGATTATTTGGGACAATAGCCCGCAGGAGATATATTTCGGTTCAGTACCGGCAACAGCCCATGTAGCAATTATGGGCTATGGGGATGATAATTTTCCTAACACGATTACAATTTCTTATTCAGACGTTAAAGGTGGGTTAGCTGCTATCGAAACCAATGACAATGGCACAGTAGACTGGGGAGATGGCAATATTGATGTTGCTCCTCTATTCCGTGAACTGGCTATGGGCAATTACCGTTTGTCCGATTTCAGCCTATGCATAGGAGCAGGAGTCATGACACTTGATGTGCCAACCACAGACATTGAGGGAACTGCGCGCCCAACTCCACCAGGCTCTGACCCGGATATAGGAGCTTATGAGAGCAGCCGGGCGGAGCCGGGATACATCGACCTCACATCTCCCGATGGTGGCGAAGTGTGGAGCCGTGGCTCCAGTCATGACATCACCTGGACGAGCGCAGGGCCGGGTATAGATCATGTCCGCATTATGTATTCCACAGACAGTGGCAGCAACTACCCATACACCATCATCTCCAGCACTCCCAATGATGGTGTCTATGAATGGACTGTTCCATTGCTGAATTCCACCACA
>Ga0114922_10002606_pt1 | contig 16868 bp, 6 predicted proteins | sample AartaG_FD_100975 | JGI IMG/M metagenome (GOLD analysis project Ga0114922, IMG submission 100975) | Deep subsurface microbial communities from Aarhus Bay to uncover new lineages of life (NeLLi) - Aarhus_00045 metaG | ecosystem: Environmental > Aquatic > Marine > Oceanic > Sediment | place: Aarhus...
AGGAAGATGCTCCTGGAACTGTTGCTGGCACGATGTCCGGAAGAAGGGCGGATACAAAGCATGGCACGGGAATATGGCGTTGTAAAGCCGCGATTCGTATTGGAAGATGAACGATGTATTCTTTGTGGATTGTGCACACGGGTCTGTGATGAGTTAGTTGGTGTTTCGGCGATCAATGTTATAAGTCGTGGTGTAGCGCGCGAAGTTGGTACACCGTACAAGGAGCTATCTGACGATTGCATCGGTTGTGGTTCATGTGCTCTTGTATGCCCCACGGACGCAATAAAGCGGGAGAAGAATATATATCCGACTACGGCAGAGGATATAGCGGAACTAGAGGATAAATTCCTGGAGGGCAAGCGTGATGCCGAACTGGGCGTTTATAATGATATTATTGCCGGCAAGACCTCTATGGATGGTCAAGATGGTGGAATGGTTACCGCACTCCTCATTGCAGGTATTGAGAATAATATCTTTGATGCTGCACTTGTGGTGCAGCGAGAGGCGGGTTATAATGCGGAGTATGTGGTAGCTGATGATGTGGCGGGAATATTGAGTGCGAGCGGCACGAAATATCTGCGTGTGCCTATGATGTCTAAGCTGGAGGCAGCGTTGAAAGCGGGTAAGAGACGAATTGCAGTAGTTGGAACACCATGTGAAGTCAGGGCGGTGCGGAAGCTGCAACAACTGTGGGATTTGGAACGCGAATATCCTGGTGTGGAGCTGACCATATTGGGCTTGTTCTGTTTTGAGAGTTTTGATTACTTGGGTTTAAAAGCGTATACGAAGCGGACATTTGGCGTTGAACTCGATAAAGTGGAAAAGACGCAGATAAGCAAAGGGAAATATATCGTTACGGCGGATGGCAAGGATTATTCATGCGACGTGCGAGAGATGGAGTCGGAGATACGGGAAGGCTGTGCGTTCTGCGATGATTTCGCATCACGGCTTGCCGACATCGCTATCGGCTCGGTTGGCAGTCCTGATGGCTATTCCACTGTGATTGTGCGGTCACAAGCAGGGAAGAAGCTGTTGGATGCTACTGAGTTCACACGCGCTGAAGTGGATAAGAAAGAGATTGCGAAACTGGTAAAGTTTAAGAAGCGGAATGCGGATAAGAATATTGGGACGATTTTGGAGGGCGTAGGAGTGTAAAAAGGAGATGTGAGAAACCACGAGATTGCACGTGATTACACAGAGGGGAGAAAACGAACGATATTTTATATTAATGTATTCTTTATAGTGTCAACTTTATAGTGTCAATATGTCAGGCCAAATTTCGAGTAGGCTACCGCCAAAATTCGTTTCTGAGATAGAATCGTTGGTAAATGAGGGTTATTACCTCAGCGCGTCAGATTTTGTGCGAGAAGCGGTGAGGGAGAAGTTAGAGGAGATAAAAGAGATAAAGCTAAGAGAAGTGTCGTTGAATGTGGCGAAAAATTTCATGTGAATTCAGGAAGGCATCTAAGTCAACCGTGATAAGAAAAACAGCGGGACATAGAGCTATTCGTGTATTTATTTATGGCTGGTTTGCCTTGCGAGTGTTACGTTGAGAAGCGGTGGAGGGCGATAATAGAATAGTGGATGATTTATGCTAAAAATCTTTTTCTACGGAAAAACCCCTTCACCACAAATTTTATATTTGAGTCACTCGCTTTGTTGTTTTTGAAAACGATGCGTTTGCTTCGATATTTGTGTGGTGAAGAAGGGGAAATAAAAGGGAGTTGTTTACGATGAATTTGAAAAGAGTTGAAAGTCTCTTTTGAGGGAATATCGAAAAAAATCGAAAAGCTTTTATAAAGGGGAATAAAAAAGTATCCGTAGGTGATTAAAGATGCCGAAAAGCGAGAAGCAAATTAAAAGTGATTTTGGGAATTGCTTGATGAGCAAAGGTTTTGCTTTTTGTGCTTTAGTGGTGATGTTCGTGGCAACAATAGCTTCTGTTGGAATGGCTACGGCGCTTCCGGCTACGGATATTGATGCTACACCACTAACTTCGTGCCGTTATGTAGAATATCTGTCTTTGAGCCCTGATGGAAAGAAGATAGCTTTTATCACAGAGCGTCCCTCGATTATTTGGGTAATGGATTCAGATGGTTGCAATCAAAAACAATTAACTGATGGACAAGGTTTAAGAGACAGGCTAGATTGGAGTCCTAATGGGAAAAAAATAGCTTTTATTAAAGCTGAAGATATTGAAGTTTCTCCTGAGAATAGAGTCCTAAGGAGTATTTGTACAATGGATGCTAATGGAGGCAATCAAAAAAAAATAATTACTGAATCAGGTCCTATTTGGACGTTACAATATAGTCCTGATGGAAAGAAAATAGTATATGATACTAGAGGTATTGGAGCAAAACGTGAAATCCGGATTGCAAATTCTGATGGTAGCAACAAGGTTTTTTTGGCGAACGGAAGTTATCCTGTCTGGAGTCCAGATGGAAAGAAAATAGCCTTTTCGACAGGCGAAAGTGCTGGTATTTCCACAATAAAGCCAAATGGTGCGGATTTAAAACCGTTAACGATTCCAAAAGAATCTTCTACGTGGAGGACAGAGACGACTCTAAAGACTTGGAGTCCAGATGGAAAGAAAATAGCCTTCACAGAGGTAGAATGGTATGACCATTCTTATAACTCTAGTACTTGGATAATGGATGCAGATGGTAGTAATAAGAAACTATTTACTCCTCTCTATAATACCACCTTGCCTATATACACTCTTATTACTCCAACTTGGGCTCCTGATGGAAAAAGGCTAGCTTTCGCAGGTAGCGTTATACTGCCCAGTGGGGCTAAATATGGCATCTGGATAAAGGATGTAGGTGGAAGTGTTAAACAAATAACTGATCTGACGGGTTGGCCACATTGGAGTCTTGACGGGAAAAAGATATTTTTTATTCTTGGTCGTGGGTATTTTGAGAGTAATATTTACGTGGTAAATGTAGGTAAACCTTCAGTCATATCTCCTGAGATACCTGAAACTACACCTGCGCCAATTACACCAACGCCAATACCAACACCACCAGGATTTGAAGCAATATTCGCAATTGCAGGGATTTTGGCAGTGACCTATCTTTTGAGAAGAAAGAAATGAAACAACAAGGATACTCGCTTTTTTTAATGCGGGGTGATGAGGTGGGGGCTTCGTAGCTGTTGTATATTGACAGGAGGTGGAAATAGAAAATGATAAAAAAAGCATTGGTTGGGATGTTGTTTATTGGCGGTACGATTTTGCTTTTAGTCGGAATGGTTGGTATAGTATGCGCAGGAGATTGGCCCATGTTCCACCATGATTTAAGGCATAGTGGAGTAACAGATGAAGAAGTTCCAGATGATTTGGAGCTGCTTTGGTGTCGCGAGACTAGAGGATTAGCATCTCCTCCTGCAATAGCTGATGGTAAGGTATTCGTTAATGTTAATGCTGGAATACCCTACTGTTTGGATGAGAAAACTGGAGAGATTCTTTGGAATTGGAGTTATCAAGAGGAGAGGCAGGTATTGGGTCCACCCACTGTGGCTGATAAGAAGGTATTCGTCTATTCTTTTATGGATAGTAAGTGTTGTATTACTTCATTGAACGGAAAAACAGGGGAAATTATTTGGAGTTACGGTTATGATTTTGAAGAACTAACAGGGCCTGATATTGAGGAACTTTTAGCAGTTGTATATTCGCCAGTGATAGCAGATGGCAAAGTATTTGCTGGTGGTTTTGATGGGAAAATTTACTGCTTAAATGAAAATACTGGAGAGTTAATCTGGAGTTATCAGGCGGAAGATTTAGTATTCTTTCCACCAACAATAGCACATGACAAAGTCTTTGTTGCTGACAGTTTTGGTGAAGAAATATACTGCTTAGATAAAAATACCGGAGAGTTAATCTGGAGTTATCAAGCTCCTTATTACCCATCTACCCTAACTGTAGTAGATGGAGAAGTTTTTTTTGTTTCTGATAAACTATATTGCTTGGAGGAAAATACTGGAAAAGAGATTCGGAACTATAATATTAGCAGCCCGTTTACACTTGGAGTGGCAGCAGAAAATGGGAAGCTATTTGTAGGTTCGAATTACAAAATATACTGTTTAGATAAGAATACCGGAGAGATAATTTGGAATTATGAAACTATTGGAGGGATGGTATCACCACCAGTAGTAGCAGGTGATAAAGTTCTTGTTTTCGGAGGTCCGATACTTTACTGCTTGGATAAAGATAATGGTGACCTAATCAGTAAAATTCCCGTCGGGGGAAAAAGGGCATACCCTGTGGTAGCGAATGAAAGGGTATTTATCGGAGGTATGGGCGGCGTTTGTTGTTTTGGATCAAAAAGGATTTCCCCAAAAGAGGAAGACACACCATTACCAGAGGTAGAGACACCTGAAGAAAAAACTGGAGTTCCTACAGGGGAGAAAGAAACACTGGGATTTGAAGCAATATTCGCAATCGCGGGATTGGTAGCAATAGCGTATATCTTGAGGAGGTGCAGGAAATGATAAGAAAGACTTTGTTTGGAATTTTGTTTGTTTGCACGGCGATTTTGCTTTTAAGTGCTTTTGTTAGTAGTGTCTCTGCATCCACTTTGTATGTTCCTGATGATTATACAACAATTCAGGCGGCGGTGGATGCAGCAGGTCCCGGAGACGTTATTGTAGTAAGGGATGGGACTTATAAAGAGAATGTGGATGTAAACAAGCCACATTTGACTATTAAGTCGGAAAATGGGGCTGATAAAACGACTGTTGGAGCTGTGGCCAGCACATATGGTGACAGTGTATTTGAAGTGACCGAAGACTATGTGAACATAATTGGATTCACAATTACAGGATCTAGAAATCAAATGGATATATCTCTCAATATAGCACATCATTGTAATATCCAAAATAACAATATCTCATCGGCCAGTCACTATGGAATTACCTTAAGTGAATCTTCTATCAATAACATAATTAACAATACCATCACGTGTGCTGAGCAAAAAATAGTAATTTCACTCTCAAATTCCTTTAGCAACAACATAAACAATAATATCATCTTGGGTAACTTTAAGGGTATTTGCCTCTCTGAAGGCTCTAAGAATATAATAAGCAATAATACCGTCTCGTACAACACGAACGAAGGAATCTATATATCAGATAGCAAAAGCAATATTATACGCAACAACACTGTCTTGCATAATGGAAATGGAATCGATCTTGATGAAGAATCTGAGAATAATAACATAACTAATAATGTCGTTTTACACAACAAAAGGGGAATCAACTCCCGCAGCCACTTCCCCAACAACATATGCAATAATATCGTTTCTAGTAACTCATATGGGATCTACCTCGGTGATACCGGGAAAATTCACGTACGCGATAACATCGTTTCTGACAACTCATATGGGATCTACCTTAGTCACAGTTACGACATTATTATAAACGACAACAATGTCTCGAACAGTTCCTATGGGATCTACCTCTGTGATGCCGCTCAGTTGAATACTATAACTAACAACAATGTCACAAATAGTGATGAGGGGATCGTCCTCACTTATAATAGGTACTCTGGCTGTTCTGAGAATATTATAAGCGGCAACAATGTTTCGGACAACACCTATGGAATTCGCCTCTTTGAAGCTGAGAGCAACAATATAACCAGTAACACCGCTAACGGGAACACCTATTACGGAATTTACCTCTCCGAAGGTTCTTCCGAGAATATCATAACCCAAAATACCGCCTCAAACAACTATAATGGGATTTACATCACCGAATCATCTGACAACATTTGTTACCTCAATATTTTCGCTAACAAGGCAGATAATGTTTATTCTTATAAATCAACCAACACATGGAACTCAACAGAAAAAACGACCTACATTTACAAAGGACTAACTTTCGAGAACTACATGGGCAACTATTGGAGCGATTATACGGGAAGCGATACAAATGGAGATGGAATTGGCGATATACCCTACCACATTTCAACTGAAGCCTCAGATATGTTCCCGCTGATGAAGAAATTTGAGGCTTACTTTACAAAAACAAAACCAACTAAAACATCAACACCAAAGTTGGAGACAATTCCCATTGGTGGTGTTGGAAACAATCAAGAAGATTCGGAAGTTACACATATAACCACCCTTCATGATGCTGATGAGACAGGTGAATGCTTTGATTTTTCGCAAAACACTAAGATAATAGTATCGAGATCGGGTTGGGTTGATTATTTGGCTGGCACTGAAGGAGATTTAGCATTCGATAGTGGAAGACTCGTAGCTCAAGACGAAACTATTCCACATCTTATCGTATACAAAGAAGAAGAAATCCTTTCTAAATGCAAGGAGATGGGTGTAGATGACGAGTCATGGGATCGAGCCAAGGACCAGATATTATCACAAATTTATGGTGATTTGAAATTGGAAGAAATTTTGATCCCGGAAACTGGTTATAAAAAGGCTGTATTTCCCGCCCTTCAGGGATTAATCTATTTTATTAAGTGCAAGGATGAAAAAGGATATGCTGTAATTAGACTTCTTGAAATAAGTGAAGAAGGATTAGGTATGTACAAATTTGAGTGGATTTACTATGATACGGGAATGCTTACACCAACTCCCACCCCAACAGAGGGATCAATAGAAGAAGAAATTGTAACTGCTAAGTGCGGCAAAATAACAAACTGGAAAACCGCTTGTACCAATGTTCAACTGGGAGGCAAGTTTGGAGCCGAAATGGACTTTGATAACCTCATGGCTGGTGGATATCGCTTTAAAGGAATTGTCAGGGTAAGATCACCAACTGACGAGGTATATTCAGGTGAGAATCAGCCAAGATTTGTTCCCTCCAGTCCCAACAATCATGGTAAGTTCGCGGGTGGCAACACGTTGTATGTAACGATACCAGAAGGTGCCTCTACGGGTAAGTATGATCTGAAGCTTGAGTTGTGGAATAATGACACAAATGAATTGTGTGATGCGACTGAGTGGAAGGATGATCTATTTACTGTTGGACAGGAAGATACCGATGCAGTGCTCATAATGCATTTCGATGAGGGTTCTGGAACTGTTGCAAAAGATTCTTCGAGCAACAGCAATGATGGAACAATTTATGGTGCAAAATGGGTTGATGGGGTGTATGGGAAAGCGTTGGAGTTTGATGGTCGGAATGACTATATTAAGGTACCTTATTCAGAGAGTTTGTATATACATGGCAGTTTTGCTATTGAGCTATGGGTTTACATTGAGGGTAATCAGGGGACTTATAGAGAGTTAATAGGTAATCGGGGATCAGGAACGAGAGGCGAATATAGTTGGGTTATGATGATTAGTCCTGACAATGAATTCAAGTATTGGGTTGGTGATCCATATTCAACTTATACTACATTTCAAGGTAAAAAGCTAACGACAAATACTTGGTATCATGTAGTTTTTATCCGAGATGCGGGGGTGGGAAAAATATATTTAAATGGCAAACTAGATAATATAATGCCTTCAATAGATGTAGGTCATCTGACAAGCGATATTGCAATAGGATATGACATTCAAATTGATAAATATCCGTTCAACGGCATCATCGACGAAATTCGCATCTACAACCGTGCATTAAGTGCAGAAGAAATAAAAACACGCTATGACGAGCAAGAAGGCGGCTGCGGCAAAATAACAAATTGGGAGACAAAGTGTCAAGGCGTTTATAGTGCCGGGCAGAAAGTCGGCGCGGAGATGGAGTTTGAAAGCCTCATGGGTGGCGGATATAACTTCAAAGGTGTTATAGTAATAAGATCGCCAACCGGAGATGAATATACAAACAGTGAGGTAGAGTGGGTTCCCTCTGCACCGAATCCACATGGTAAATTCGCTGCTGGCGATGCGTTGTACGTAACGATACCAGAAGGTGCCTCTGCGGGCAATTATGATATGAAGGTTGAGTTGTGGAATGATGACACAGATGAATTGTGTGATGAGACCGAGTGGAAAGAGAATCTATTCACTGTTGATCAGGGAATCACCGATGCAGTACTCATAATGCATTTCGATGAGGGTTCTGGAACTATTGCGAAGGATAGTTCAGGTTATGGAAATGATGGAACAATTTATGGTGCAACTTGGACAACGGGCGTTTCTGGGAAGGCGTTGAGCTTTGATGGGGTGAATGATTATGTTGATTGCGGTAATGATGAAAGTTTGGATATTACTGACGCGGTTACAATTGCAGCGTGGGTGAACCCTGCCAATTCTGGACAAGGAGGGTATGGAAGGATTGTAGATAAGTTAGATAGTAGTGCCGATCGAAATGGCTACGATTTTACAGTAAAATCGGGAACTCCCCAGTTAAGAGTTAAATTTCATACCGGCGATGCAGGAATAGTTTTGGAAAGCACGGATGATAGCGTCAATAAAAATGAATGGACTCATGTGGCAGTTACATATGACAAAGATGCCGGTTCAAATAATCTAAAGATTTATATTAATGGATTACAGGATAATCAAGGCGCAGATACTGATGCAATTCCGACGTCATCGGTCAATTTACGAATAGGTAATAGTCAAAGTTGGGCACGGGCTTTCGATGGCATCATTGACGAAGTCCGCATATACAACCGAGCGTTAACAGAATCAGAAATAAGAGCACTCTATGAGCAGGGAGGCGACACAACCCCCTCTAATCTACTTGAAAACACAGGGTTTGAGAGCGGAGAGCTTGATCCTTGGTATTCTACAAAGTATTATGACCCCTATAAAAAATGTGATTGGATAAATATCGACGTTGATAGCGAAGCACGTTATGAAGGCGACTATGGCGCATATATAGATATTCGGTGTAGTTTGGATGCATGGGGCAGAATTATTCAAGAGCCGGTTGAGATAACACCGGGAGAGAAACTTGCAGTTGAAGCTGAATTGATGTATAAAGGTGATTTGAAAGATGGCTATGCCGAATTGTGGCTTGTGTTTTTGGATGCGGATAAGAAGTCTCTCGACCATGTTTATAAGAAATACTACCAGTCAGACTTTGGTGCTGAAGATAAATGGTTAAGTGCGGTATTGCCCGCAACCACAGCGCCATCGAATGCTAAGTACGTGAGGGTAATGGTTGGATTGGCGGATGTCAAAAGCTGCCGGTTGAATATTGATGATGTTATACTTGGGGTTGATTCTGATGCGGATGGCTTGTTAGATTGGAAAGAAGAGATAGCGGGAACTGATCCGAATCTTCCGGATAGCGATGGTGATGGCCTAACTGATGGTCAGGAGTTAAACGGCTGGGATGTGGGGGACATGAGAGTCATTGATGCTAGCTCAGGGGAGAGTTTTTTGTTGTCCAAGCTTTTGAAATGGGACAGATTTCCTAAAGATATTGATGGCGATGGAGATGTGGGTCGAGACATCCTGCCCACTGCATTGGCAGACAGTCTCTTTTTGGATAGGGATGTAGATGGTGACGGAGACTGCGATTTAGACGACGAAGCGTTGGTAAACTATTTGTCCCCAACAAGAGTGAAGACGAATCCTCTGGACCAGGATACAGATCATGATGGAACAACAGATAGTGAGGATTCCTTCCCCACTACCTTTGTGAATAAGTATGAGGTATGCGTAAAAGGACTGCTAAACAAGATTGGCTACAAGAGACAGACCATAGGCCTTATTGGCGAGGAATGTAATTTGGAAAAGATAGTCAGGCGATGGTACAGTTCATTCTGTAACCCCCCTGATAAAAAGGGTTACTGGACTGAGCATAACTTGGGTACGGATCTTGATTATGACGGTGACAGCATACCTCTGGGAGTTGAGTTATGTATTGGTACCGCGTTCGTTACGGTTCATTATGATCCAAATCATGGTGTGTTGTACGTGTCATACTACGACGTTGATAAGGATGGCCTATCGGATTATTGGGAGATTATGGTAGATGAGTCAGATCCGTTGAACCGACCAGTGGGTTTTTGCGGTAAAAAAACACTTGTATTTGGCAAAGGATGGATTCCGGCTCCAGGAGGACATATTGGGGCTACGGCGTGGTTAGACTTAGCAGACATATTAGGTGAAACAGAGGACGGAAAAGCGGGTTGGGTAACTGTATGGGTGGGACTACACGGTGGAGGGGATATTTTTGTATTACCAATACCAATAGACATTGGTACCTTTCCAATTGACGTAGAAAATATCAACGAAGATCCGCTGTTCGGACCTGGTCTTTCTCTTCAGGTGCTATTCTGGGATACAAGTGGTGGACTGCACCTCAATTTTCAACAAGTGGTCTTAGACGTTGAAAGCTCAGTTCTGAACTTTGACATCAGGAGAGAAAAATTAGAGGATTTTGGGCTTATGAGCTTGGAGTCAGCAACAGAACCTTCAATAATAGATATTGGTCCATTTTTGGTAGAGAACATGGATCAATTTCAGGACTGGGCAGATATTTTTGAGGCTGGGGAATATCCATCTTATCTCAGGAATGCAGCTATTTCTGGTGACGCATAACAAATGACAATCGGGTATCGTGCAGATACGGGCAGAGGATAGAATCCCAACCGATGAAGCGCTTGTTATGCCGGAAGATATTGCATATTCTTCGCTAAGTTGGAGTTGGGTATAAAAGAGGATGAAATCTACCTGTTAGAGGAAGAAAAGGAGTGGGTTGGAGAAATAGAAGAGGAGGAATTGTTTTTCCTAAATCATCGTTGCGAAAATCATTTTAAATAAAATAGGAATTGTTTAAGAAAAAATGAGAAGAAGAAAAAGTTAGGAAGCACGGATGTGGATGCGGAGTATGAATAAAAGAAAAATATTGGGTGGGATGTTGTTGGTATGTTTGATGTTAGGGATGATTCCGATTAGCAGTGGTGTTGGAAAAAGTGATTTTTTAATTAAAGTGCCAGATGAGTTGCCCAATGGTGCTACAATAACGGATATTACAGGATACAAAGAAATAAAAGATGAAATAGAGGATTACTATCCACATGCTATTGATGCTATGGCATATGATTATTCTGATAATAGTGTCATTTGTATCCTTGTTTTTAGTTCAGTGACAGATACCCAAAAGGATTTTAAGCATTCTTTTAGTACTTTCTCAGAGCTTGAGGGGGGTATGCAATTTGAAGATTTTGTAGTTTATCATTCCGAGTTTAAGCAACTTTTTGATTCTTCAAGTACTTGGATTAAAAAGAATGCTTGGATTGGTGGATTTGACGGAGTAACGTTTACATTAGATAATTATGTGATATTTATTGATCCCCTTAGCATACTTGAAGGCTTAAAAATTGCTGAAATGGTTTATTCTCTCAATCAAGAAATTCTGACATCAACTGCACAGGCGCTAAAATATGCTCCTACTCCGCAAGAGCTCCCAGAGGTATTTTATTATACTTCCATCGAAACAGGCTCTCCACAGCTTTTGGATGATTTACAAAAAGAATGCGAAGTGAGACCTATTTACGGAGAAGTTGTGGAAGGACTCAGTAAAACAGAAGAACCAGCGGACCTTGGTATGTTTATTGTAGAGTTTTCAAATATTGAAGATGCCAAAAAATGTTATTTACATTTCATGACCGAACTCTCAGATGGATACATTACAGAAATAGATGCGTTTGGGGATGAGAGTTTTGGTGGCTACGGACCTGCATATTCTAGTGGGCATATAGTAGGTATCAGTGATGACTTTGTGACGGTTTTCAGAAATGATAGGTTTATAGCATCTATAATGACTAATGATATGGATGAGTTAAATAATTCGAAGATTGTTGTCACAGATATACTACCAAAAATGATAGATGAAAAACTTGAGCAAGTAAAGGCAACGATGCCAACAGCAGATGCAATCTTGCTTGAAAACCCAAGGTTTGAGAGCGGAGAGCTCGATCCTTGGTATTATACAAAGTATTATGACCCCTATGACAAATGTGATTGGATAAATATCGGCGTTGATAGCGAAGCACGTTATGAAGGGGACTATGGTGCATATATAGATATCCGGTGTAGTTTGGATGCATGGGGCAGAATTATCCAGGAGCCAATTGAGATAACACCGGGAGAGAAACTTGCAGTGGAAGCTAAATTGATGTATAAAGGTGATTTAAACTCGGGCTATGCTGAATTGTGGCTTGTGTTTTTGGATGCGGATAAGAAGTCTCTGGATCATGTTTATAAGAAATACTACGAGTCGGACTTTGGTGCTGAAGGTAAATGGTTAAGTGCGGTATTGCCCGCAACAACAGCGCCATCTAACGCTAAGTATGTGAGGATAATGGTTGGCTTGGCGGATGTCAAAAGCTGCCGGTTGAATATTGATGATGTTATACTTAAATCTGGGTCGGCAACAGAGAACCATCCACCCACGGCTACTAAAATAGAGCCAACTTCTGATTCCATAACTATAGAACCAGGGGATACACAAGAGTTCAAAGTTAAGGCGGAAGATGTGGACGAAGAAGAGCATAATAATCTCCATATGATTCAGTGGTTTGTTGATGATGTTTGGGTAGAGACAGCTTCTGCCGATGGAACAAGTGCTGAAGCTAGTTTTAGTTATACATTTGAAAATGCTGGTACGTTCTCTGTTAAAGCTACAGCTTACGATGAACAGATGGAAGTGGATTCGGTAACGTGGGATGTTGATGTAGGAATAGCCCCTAAGATAATCGGCTTTACTCAAGTTCCTTCTAATCCTGTGGGAACAGGAGAAGTCTATTATGTCATTACTTATAAGAATGATGAGCAAGACGAAGGTTTCGTCACTCTGGATATTCAAGAAGGGAATAAAGTTGTGAAAGAACCTATTGAATATATTAAAGGACATGGACAGCTTAGTGATACAAGTAAGGCTGCTGTTAAAGGGAATATGGCAGCGATATTTGAGAAAGTTTTAGATAAAATGGCGGATGAAGGTTTATTAGACTTCTTCGATGATTATTTAGGGCAGGATTTAGATTCCTTTTTAGACGTAGAGGATGCAATTGGCTTCAAAATATTTTCTCAGGTTTACTCCAATGATGACTATGGTAAAGACTATGATATAAAAGTTACTGTGGAAGACGAGGTAGGAAAGGATAGCAAGGCAGTCACTACCAGTGTAAGGGAATACTATATCGGTATCATAGAAGAGGAAATAGAAGATACTAATAACAATCCTGAGGATGGGAGACAGATTGAAGGTATTATTAACATACCATTTAACTATTGTCTACCAAGTCACGATGCTTACATCATCTTTGTAGGAGGAGAAAAGATTATTGAGGCATATACAGGAAAAGTTAAATCTCCTAATGCAAAGGTAATGCTACCTAAATTCCATCTTTCAGATGGTACACCGCGACTTAAACATTTAGTGAAAAAGGGTAAGGAAAACATCAAATTGACTACGCATCTAGTTAAGAAGCCACAGGAGACAAAGACAAAGATAGAGATAGTATTGGTAGATGATGAAGGCACTGAGTACTCTGACGATGTTACCTTGGATTTTCAAAATAACTATTACGTAAATCCAAATTGGGAGGGGAGATTTACAGAATATAGGCGAGGAAACGAAATATTCAAAGCAGATCTTACTAAAAGCCAGTTCGAAGAAGAGTTTAAAGACACGAATGTCTTGAAATTGACAAAAGAAGTGGAAGAAAATTTGAATAACAACAAATACTACGATGGTGCATATATACCGGATGAGCAACGAGGCTATGCCAATAATTTAATGTCGTTTGAAGCGGCGGAACTAGAATTCGTTGGCAAAAACGAAATTGAAGATGTAAAATGGATCAATGATATATGGGAGATTTATGGGTGGTTTGGTCATATAAAAACAGGCGTAGAAATTTTAGTACAGGGGGCAGATTTTGTTACTAACTTCAATCCAACTAAGTTTTTGTTAAAGACTTTGGCAGAGGAAGGTATCGGTTTAGTTATTTCTGCCGCAACTGACGTTTGGAAAGACGCCCTTGCCGGTGATGGCGAGAATATAATAACCTTATATGATGATGCGCCATCAGGCGACTTAGAAGGTAACAAATATGGCGTTTTTACGCATGTACATGCTAAGCAGTCGAAATATGAAGATGATGGTGAGTTAAAGGAGATAATCAATGCTAAAAAGATAATCTGGAGGTTCACGCAACCATTCTTTCTCTGCGAATCCGGTAAGTGGGAGTTTGTAGCTACGGGCACAGGAGCAGGTGGAATTGTAGATGCTGATTACATACCCGGTGGAGCGAACTGTATTGAGTGGAGATCTAAGCCGGAGTTTATTTCACCAAAGGAAAAGAATACCATTTCTTTTGCAGGCGAAATAAAACGCGGGGTTTTTCCTGATTTCGAAAATCAAAGAGATCTGTTTTTTGTTATTGAACTCCCGGATGCATATGAAATTTTATATGATAAGAAAGGAACAGGTTTCAAATTGTCTGAATTCACAGGAGTTGAAACCCCAATTGAACTTCCGATAGAGGATAATTTGAATGATAAGAATGAAGAAATAGAAACAGAGTATCCTAAATTGTATGATCGTGCAGGAGATAGCATATTTCGAATATATGTAAAAGAAACGGAAGATAAATGGTGTGTAAAGAATGATGGAGTTGAAACAGATTATTATGATTTTAACCCCGATACTGTTCACCCACGGCTATTTGCAGTCAATCTCGAAAAATCACTAGGAAAACCCTATTATTTCGGTTTTACTCTTACGGTTGATAAAGACCTTAAGGCAGATAAATATGATGATTATGTAATTAAGTACGGCGTTTTTCCCGGTAAAGTCTCTAGTACCTCTGAAGATGATGTGATATATGCTAAAAACTATAAGTCCATGACATCGTACGATATAAACAGCGCCAATGGCTTAAATCTCAGGGATTCTTTTTCGCTAAAGGTTACTGATGCAGTTTCTGTAAGTGGACAAGTAATAGATAAAGAAAGCGGTGAACCAATATCTAATGCTGTTGTAGGGGTGTATCATGGGATAGGACAAATACTTGATCCATATACTTATACAGATTCTGATGGAAAATTCAACCTTAGTTATTTGGGTGAAGAACCGTTTACGTTAGCTGCTTGGAAAGAGGGATACATTCGTGAAGAAAAAGAAGTAAATCGAGGTGCTTGTACTTTCTATCTGATCTCTCAGGACCCGGGGGAGACTTTCACCAACACCATCGGCATGGAGTTCGTGCTGATACCCGCGGGCGAATTTGAGATGGGCTCGGATGAAGGGTATTATTTTTATTATGGACCAGCCCATCATGTAACGATCGTGAATCCGTTCTACATGGGCAAATATGAAGTCACGCAGGAGCAGTGGCGTGCGATTATGGGCGACAACCCGTCCTATTTCACGGGTGACGACGACCTGCCGGTCGAATGTGTTTCATGGGACGATGTGCAGGACTTCATCACGAAGCTGAACGAGAAGGAAGGCACCGATAAGTACCGGCTGCCATCGGAGGCAGAATGGGAATATGCCTGTCGGGCTGGCACCACCACACGCCATTCATTCGATGATGACGAATCAGAACTTTACGATTATGCCTGGTATTATCTTAATTCGGGCTGGCAAACGCATCCGGTCGGTCAGAAGAAGCCCAATTCCTGGGGGCTGTATGATATGTACGGCAATGTCCACGAATGGGTGCAGGATTGCTGGCATAGCGATTACAACGGCGCACCTACTGACGGCAGCGCATGGGAAGTTGCCTGCTATCATGGTGCCGTCCGGGTCTATCGTGGCGGTAGCTGGGGCGGCTGCGCCAGGCTCTGCCAATCTGCGTATCGCGACCAGGACGACCCCCGCGGCCGCTCCGACAGCCTCGGCTTTCGCCTTCTTCAGGAAGTGTAGCCACTTACCACTTTACTACGTAGTATATGCCATACTCCGGGAGCGTTGCCCTGAAGGCTGTGTGTGCGTGCGAAGCCGCACCAGCCAAAGGTGCAACGCCGTTAATGCCCGCCGCAAGGCGGGCGCGAAAATATTTGCAGTAACAAATATGCTCAAAACATTCACCGTGAAATACGAGGAAAGAGCAGAAAGCTACAAAGAACTGCTCACCGAGAATGACTGCCTCTATTCAACGTACTTCGAGAATGTAGGGCCGAGCGTTGCAAAGAGGCGATACTTGCACGCCACTACTGGTAGGATGGTGTATTTCGATGGTGACGGTGGGGGTTTTTAATATTGGCACGTGAGGGTACCGCGAGAAGGAAACGGGCAAAATTCTGCCCGAAATGCGGTACACAAACAGACGAACTCGTCGATTCATTATGTGAAGACTGTTTCAGGCGAGCGATAAAGTTGATCGAACCCACAGGGCTAAGCGTAAGTATATGCAAGACTTGTAGCTGTTACTTATTTTGTCTCCTCCAACTTTCCCGCCTTTATAAGCTCTTCCACAGCTTGCATCGTTATCTTCAAATCAAGTCCGAGTGTATCTGCTGCGATGTCAGGGTAAATAGATTCGCCTTCGTGATCATCATAATAATTCTTTAGTTCCAAGAGGCTCTGTCGCCATTGTTACTTCCTTATGTGTAACTATCCCACTCGTTGTCACTTCTTCCATTCCATATGCCTCTTCTTTCTATCTGTAATAGTATATATGTATGGTAGTTATTAATTAATGCATGATGACGGGATTTCAGCAATTCGGTTGGAGTGCTGTGTTAATATATAGCGGCGGAGTTCTGCGGCAATTATAAGGATAAGCATAAAGTAGCTGTTGAGACGCTGCTGAAGAGAGTTGATATTTAAGGACCCGCTGCCTCTATCGCCACTTCAACCGTTGCAGCACATCCTTTCTCGGTCTTTAGTTCTCCATCGGTTGCTTCAATATCTATAGCATATGTTCCATCCTCTGCGGAGTATGTCTGCCATTCGCCCTCATATCGCCCATCACCATTATAATCGTGCATAAC